>Ga0272446_1000171_pt1 | contig 97035 bp, 76 predicted proteins | sample YNPCB0061_FD_194587 | JGI IMG/M metagenome (GOLD analysis project Ga0272446, IMG submission 194587) | Hot spring microbial mat communities from Yellowstone National Park, WY, United States - YNP-CB-006-1 | ecosystem: Environmental > Aquatic > Thermal springs > Hot (42-90C) > Sediment | place...
CTTACTTTTTGAACTTAACAAAGAGGCGGGAACGACCTTAGTAGTAGTTACTCACGACTTAGAGCTTGCCAAAAAAACGCAAAGAATTATTCGCCTCAAAGGAGGCGCAGTACAAAGTGATGAAAAAATAACGCACTAATTCACTTTATTCTATACAATAGCTTGCCTTGATAGGAAAGTGGTCGGAGTAGGTAATCTCTCTAAAAGTATGAAAATCTTTGATTTTAAACCTATTAGAAAAAAACTGATTGTCTATTCTTAGAAAAAACAGCCAGTTGTTAAAAGTAAAACCAAAACCTTTCCCTCCTTCCTCAAAGGCATTGAAGAGGCGAGTTTTAAGTTGGGTATAAGTATAGCTATAAGGAATATCATTCAAATCGCCGCAAAAAATAACAGGATAAGGGCAGGAAGCAATATGTTCGTTAATTTTTCTTACTTGCTTGGCTCTCTCAATGAAGCCATTTTTGAGCCTTCGGAGCAGATTGAGATAATTTTCTCGCCAATTTTCCGTAGTAGTGAGTGATTTAGTATCTATACTCATGGATTTTAAGTGTGCATTATAAATGCGAATAGTATCCTGTTGGATAACAATATCTGTAAAAATTACTCCATACTTATATTTGCCTCCTAAGTGAAGATAGCCCTTATTGGCGATAGGAAACTTAGAAAAAGTAGCCATGCCCACCAATCCGCCTACATCATTAGTATAAGTCCTTTGAAAATGAGTATGATACTTGTCTTTTTGACTTAGTTGTTCTAAGGTATTTAATACTTTTGAGTCTTGCCAGTGGTAAAATTCCTGAAAACACTTGATTTCAGCATCATCTTGGATAAGCCAACGAATAATATTTTGCGTACCTTGTCCTTCTGCATCTTTGTCATAGGCTTTAAAAATTTTAGCGTTATAACTTAATACAGAAAAATTAGGCTTTACATCGTTATTTTCATTCCAAGTAAAAGTCTTGAAAATGAAAGAATAACCTATTAAAAGGGCAAGGAAAGAATACATAGCGTAATTGTATTTTTTCAATAAAACCCAATGAACTATGAAAAGGAGGTGCGTAAGCAGTAAAACAGGAATTATCAAAGCAGAAAAGCCTGCTATCCAAAAAGCATCAGGAGGGATAAATACACTTAGATAGCATAGCAAACTCAAAAAGAAGATAACTTTATTGATAAAAAGTCGCTTTTTCAATAGAGTAGAATTTTACTGAATATAATTTTGTAAATAATATAGGCTAATATGCGTTGATTCTTTTTACAAATTTGGCAAAAAAGATTAAAATTTGGAAATCTATATGGCATAGAATAGTAAAAAATGATAATTTCGTAAGATTTTTAACGAAAATTTGTGCAATGCTTTGGATTGACGTAATTTTAAACCTGCAATAGAGGTAATAACTTATTAGAGAGTTTTGAATTTGAACTTTAAACCATTTTGATAGGAAATGAAAAAAATCAGTGTGTTTATTTTTTGTTTTGTGGCAATTTTATCCTCCTTATGGGCGCAAGACCCCACGCCCCAGCAGATTGCTCAACAAATGAAAATGCTTGCAGAGGGAAGACGCATGGATAGTCTTCGTATTATCGCCCTTATGGATTCTTTGAGGCAAAAAGGGCAAATCATTAGTGCTATGCAAAAACGCATAGAAAATCACGAATTAGACCTTCAAAAAGCAGATGCAGGACTAAAACAATTTGGTAAGCGTTTGGAAGTAACAGACGAGAACCGTTATAGAGTAATCAAGAGCAACTTAGTGTATTCCGTCGAACTTTTTGAAATGCTCAATGAACGCCTCAATACCTTAGATGCGCTCAATCAATTGGAAAGCTATCAACAGATTTTGGTAGATTTGAACAACCCTGCCAATGAAAGTTTGGGTTTTTCGTATAACAAAAAAGTGATTGACTTGATAAATAATAATATTCAGACCAAAAAGAAAAGCCGCTTAATTGAACTGACGCAAATGGTATTAGATAATCCTATTCTTAAAGGCGTAACTTCTCTCACTCCAATTTTAAGCGTAGGCAACTCTATTTTTAGTATCGTTTCTTCTTTTGCTATTCAAGATGATAGAATTAGTTCGGCTTCCTTGCAAACAGTTAAAAATGAATTAGATAAATATACACTCTATTACGGAAAACTCAATGAGGCAAATGCAACCTTCCAACGCAACTTAGCCACCTATCGTATCAGCGTAGGGAATTTGCATAATAAAGTCCGAGATTTTACAGTAAAAAATTTGCAGGAAGGAGGCTACTCCACTACCGTAGCTAAGCAACCCGCCAACGCTACCGTAGGTGATTATCTGAGTGGGCTTTTTAAAATCTATAACAGAGAAGCCGTAGAAAAGTATTTTACTAACCTTGAAAATACTTACCGAGATAGTCGCGGCATCAGATATGAGTCTATCATCAAAAACAACATACATCTGATAAATATGAATAAGAGAACTCAGGAGGTTATAGATATTTATAAAGAGTTCGAGTCTATTTATCGTCAATATATTACGATGATTGATAAAAACAATGACACCATGCAAGAAATTCTAAACTTAGCAATTACAGAAAAGCTCAGTGATAGTTCAAGCAAGGTTACAGAACAAATCAATCGCCTAAGAAATGAAAAACAAAGAGGCATAGCCTCCATAGAAAGAGCCATTAACATTGAAAAATTGAAAAATACCGTAGAGCGTTTAGATAGCTTTTTCCCTGTACTTTAAATCTTATACTCACCTCTATAAAGTTTTAAAAACTTTACAAGGTTAAATTATATTACATCAGACTTTATAGGTAAAAAAAACCTATAAGGTCTAAAAAGCAAAAAATAGTACCCCCAGTCTAATTATTTTATCTATGACTAAGGTAAACAATTCTCTACCATGGAGATAGTTATCAAAACTTATGTAAATCAAAACTTTTTGTCTGTATGGCAGGGTTTTAATGAGTCCCTTTTTTTAAAGTTGGCTCCACCCTTTCCCCCTGTTAAACTTTTGCGATTTGACGGCTCCGAGAAAGGAGATGAAGTGCATATCAGACTTAATTTTTTACTTTTTAAACAAACTTGGATAAGTCGTATTACGGAAAATGTAAAGACAGAAGACCAAATCTATTTTATAGATGAGGGGGTGAAACTTCCTTTTTTTCTCCAATATTGGAGACATAAGCATCGCATTATTAAACATATAGACAAAGTAAGAGGAACACAAAGTGTTATTATTGATGAAATAGAGTTTAAAAGTTTTCTGGGATGGCTAGTATATCCTGTTCTTTATTTTCAGTTTTGGTATCGGAAAGGCATTTACAGTAAAATATTCAAATAAGGTTTTCAATAGATTTACCAAAATTTATTTTAAAAACAAACCACTCGTAATCAATTATTTAAGTATGATTCCTTCATTTACTCATATCCAAGAAGCACACCAACGCATCAGTCCGTTTATAGTTCGCACTCCAGTTTTGCATTCAGAAGCAATCAATAAAATGCTAAACACCTGCTTATTTTTCAAATGCGAAAATTTCCAAAATACAGGTTCGTTTAAGTTGCGTGGAGCAAGTAACGCTATCCTTTCTCTTGACGAAGACTCTGCACAGAAGGGAGTAGCTACTCACTCTTCTGGGAATCATGCCCAAGCCGTAGCGTATGCGGCGCAGAAGCGAAACATTCCTGCTTATATCGTGATGCCTACCAATGCTCCCAAAATCAAAATAGAAGGAGTGAAGGAATATGGCGGACAAATTTTCTTTTGTGAACCGACCTTAGCCGCAAGAGAGAAAACCGCCGAGGAGGTTATTGCTAAAACGGGGGCTACCTTTGTCCACCCGTTTAATGATTATCGAATTATAGCAGGGCAGGCAAGTTGTGCCAAAGAACTCATAGAGGAAGTCAAAATGCTCGATATAATAGTATGTCCCGTGGGTGGCGGAGGTTTGCTCAGTGGCACAGCTTTGAGTACGCATCACTTGCTACCGAATACCCAAGTAATAGCCGCCGAGCCAGCCTTAGCAGATGACGCTTTTCGCTCCTTCCAATCAGGAAAAATAGAACCCGTATTGAGTACAGCTACCATAGCCGATGGCTTGCGAACTTCGCTTGGAGAAAAAACTTTGGACATTATGCGAAAATATGTAAACAGGGTCATCCTCGCTAAGGAAGAGAGCATTATCAAAGCCATGCGACTGATTTGGGAAAGGCTTAAAATAGTAATAGAGCCTTCCTGTGCCGTTCCCTTAGCGGCAATTATGGACGATACCACGGACTTTTTCCAAGGCAAGTCAATCGGCGTAATTCTGACAGGAGGAAATGTAGATTTAGACAAGCTACCTTGGCAGCAGTAAAACACCATCTTTGAAGCCTAAGCAGACTTAACGACAAACATCATGTTAAACTATAAACTTTTTTTTGACCTTGTTGGAGCAGAAGATTTTGCAGACATCAGCGACCCACAAGCTTTGATTCGCTCTACCCGCTTTGCCTCAGACACTTATTTTCAATGGAAAAATATAGATATAGCTATTGTAGGGCTAAACCTGACCGGAGAAGCTGACGCAATTAGACGACAGTTATACGGCTTGCAGAAAAGTGCTGTTAATTATCGTATTTTAGACTTAGGGAATCTGCGTCTTAGCCAAGACCTCAACGAAAACTACCTCAAAGTCAGTGAAGTATGTAGATTTCTGATACAAGAAAATATCCTACCTATCCTCATAGGGGGTACGAATGATTATGCGCTTGGACTGTATTGGGCTTACCAAGAATTAGAGAAGACCATTTATACTTTGTTTATAGACAGACAGTTAGACATAAAAGAAGAAAGCCGTCTTGCGGAGGAGAAATTTATTAGCCGTATTTTACTACATCAACCCAATTACTTATTTAATCTTGGATTGTTAGGTTATCAGACCTATTTTAATAGTCATATTGCCTTAGAAATGTGTAAAAAGCTAAACTTTGACTTAATGAGTGTGGGAGAACTAAGAAAAAATATCGCAGACACCGAACCTATCATACGCATGGCAGATATGCTGTGCATAGACATTGCCGCTGTTCGTAGAAATGAAGCCCCTGCTACTCCTCGTGCTTTTCACTTTGGACTAACCGGAGAAGAGGTGGTGCAAATGGCTTGGTATGCAGGATTGAATGAGAAACTCTCCTCTTTGGGTATTTTTGGCTACCAAACAGATTTAGATAAACATCAACAAACCGCAGAGATGATAGCAGTTATGCTTTGGTATTTTATAGAAGGATTTTACCACCGCAAAGGAGAATTTCCTCTAAGAGAAAACTTTTATATCCAATATACTGTCCCCCTTAGCAAAGAAGATTTTTCCTTAGTATTTTACAAAAGTATGCTTTCAGAAAGATGGTGGTTAAGCATTCCAACAGCACAGAGTAACCCCGCTTCTTGCTACAAGCGAAATACACTCATACCTTGTACTTACCAAGACTACCAAGAGGCTACTCATGGTAACTTCCCTGAGAGATGGATTAAAGCATTGGGCATGATGTAAAACCAAAATAAAAAATACCCAAAAAATCTGTAAAATTGCTATAATAAAATGTGCTTTTTTTTGCATGTTTTTTATAAGTTTACCTTTATATTTGCAAAAAAATAATCATATTATGAATAAAAGTAATAATACAAGCACATTAACAGTAGATTTGACTCATCAGAACGGTAATGGTGAGAGCAAATGCCCATTTATGAATGGTAGCCTGAAAAAAGCGGCTGGCGGTGGCATGACCAACCGCGATTGGTGGCCTAATCAGTTAAAGCTAAACATACTTCGCCAACATTCTTCTTTGTCCAACCCTATGGGCAAGGATTTTAATTATGCAGAAGAGTTTAAAAAACTTGATTTGGCAGCAGTAAAGAAAGACCTGTACGAATTACTGACTACCTCCCAAGATTGGTGGCCTGCTGACTACGGTCATTACGGTCCTTTTATTATTCGTATGGCTTGGCATAGTGCTGGAACGTATCGTATTGCTGATGGTCGCGGTGGAGCTGGCACAGGTACTTTGCGTTTTGCACCGCTTAATAGCTGGCCTGACAACGCCAATCTTGACAAGGCACGTCTGCTCCTTTGGCCTATCAAGAAGAAGTATGGGAAAAAACTTTCTTGGGCAGATTTGATGATTTTAGCAGGTAACTGTGCCTTAGAATCTATGGGCTTCAAAACTTTTGGGTTTGCAGGAGGAAGAGAGGACGTATGGGAGCCAGAAGAAGACATTTATTGGGGGTCCGAATCTGAATGGTTAGGAGATAAACGTTATACAGGAGATAGAGAACTGGAAAATCCACTGGGGGCAGTGCAGATGGGGCTTATCTATGTAAACCCCGAAGGTCCTAATGGTAAACCAGACCCACTTGCAGCGGCTCGCGATATTCGTGAAACTTTTGGACGAATGGCGATGAACGATGAGGAAACTGTGGCTCTCATTGCTGGCGGGCATACATTTGGTAAAACACACGGCGCCGCAGACCCAAGCAAATACGTAGGTAGAGAACCCGCAGGCGCGAGCATAGAAGAGCAAAGCTTAGGGTGGAAAAATACTTTTGGCAAAGGCAATGCAGAGCATACTATTACAAGCGGTCTGGAAGGCGCATGGACAACTACTCCTACCAAGTGGAGCAATAACTATTTTGAAAATTTATTTGGCTACGAATGGGAACTTACTAAAAGCCCTGCGGGGGCTTATCAGTGGAAGCCCAAAGGCAACGCAGGAGAGGGCACTGTACCTGATGCCCACGACCCTAACAAGCGACACGCACCGATGATGCTTACTACTGACCTTGCTTTGAAGTTGGACCCCATTTATGAGAAAATTTCAAAGTACTTTTATGAAAATCCTGATAAATTTGCAGATGCCTTTGCACGCGCATGGTTCAAACTTACACATCGCGATATGGGACCTCGCGTCCGCTATCTCGGACCGGAAGTACCCGAAGAGGAACTTATCTGGCAAGACCCTATCCCCACAGTAACGCATGAACTCATTGACGAGCAGGATATAGCCACACTAAAAGCTAAGATATTGGCAAGTGGTCTTTCTATTTCGGAGTTAGTATCTACTGCATGGGCATCTGCATCTACCTTCCGAGGTTCTGACAAGCGTGGCGGGGCTAATGGAGCGCGTATTCGTCTTGCTCCCCAGAAATATTGGGAAGTAAACAACCCTACTCAACTTGCCAAAGTATTAGAGGTGTTAGGAGCAATCCAAGAAGAATTTAATCATGCGCAAAGTGGAAATAAAAAAGTTTCACTTGCAGATTTAATTGTATTGGGTGGTTGTGCGGGAATAGAGCAAGCAGCAAGAAATGCGGGAATGGAGGTAAAAGTACCATTTACTCCCGGACGTGCAGACGCTCTTCAGGAGCAAACAGATGTAGAATCTTTTGCTGTGCTTGAACCTGTGGCTGATGGCTTCCGCAACTACAAAAAAGTAAAGTCAGGATATACTGCCACCGCCGAGGAGCTCTTAGTGGATAAGGCGCAATTACTTACGCTCACTGCTCCTGAAATGACGGTGTTGGTCGGAGGCATGCGTGTGCTTAGCACCAACTTTGATAAATCCCAGCACGGTGTTTTCACTCAGCGTCCAGAAACTCTTACTAACGACTTTTTTGTCAATCTGCTTGACTTTGGTACTACTTGGCGAGCTATTGACGATGCTCAGGAAGTATTCGAGGGGCTTGACCGTATTACGGGCAAAGTAAAGTGGACAGCTACTCGGGCAGACCTTATCTTTGGTTCTAATTCAGAGTTACGTGCCGTTGCAGAAGTCTATGCCTGTGATGATGCCCAAGAGAAGTTTGTGCAAGACTTTGTAGCCGCATGGGATAAGGTGATGAACCTTGACCGCTTCGACTTGCATAACTAAGATATTGTATTACTGTTATACTCCATCGAAATCGGTTTTGATTGAAAATTAACGTTTATAAGGTTTGAAACCTTATAAACGTTTGCAAACCATTTGGTTTTAAGTATAAATAAAAACCTTTATAAGTATCTTATAAGGGTTTTTTCTTTTACCCGCTAATCATCAGTTGGCTCTTCACCTTTGTAAATCCTAAATTCTACCCTGCGATTCATCTTTTTATCTGCCTCTGTAATTTCAGGATTGATGATGGGACGGGTGCTTCCATAACCCTTAGCTTTTACCCTTGACTTATCTAATTTACCATAATCAAGAATATATTTGGCAATGGCATCAGCACGCTGTTGGGAAAGACGCATATTAGCCGCAGGATTGCCGCTGGAGTCAGTATGACCAGAAATTTTGAGTTTGTATTCAGGATAATCTACCAGAAAGTTAATGACAAGATGTAGGTCATTTTCCATAGTAGGTTTAAGTTCTGCGCTATTATTATCAAATTCTATGGATTCAAATTTGATAGCCTTAATACTTTTGGTGGCTATTTCCACTTCTTTCTCGCCTTTAAGTAAGAATACCTCTTCCATGCGGAAAAAGTTTTCTCCTTGTACTATGAGCATATACCGCTTATTATCAATGAGTTCAAATTCAAAAGAGCCATCATCTCTGAGATACTTGGGCATAATCTCTATGCGTGTATCTAAGTCAATAAGCGATACAATTCCCTTAAACACCTCGCCTGTGGTGGCTTCGGTTACCTTACCTGAAAAACGTACTATTGCCATTGGTTGGGCTTCCATAGGCATAGGGAAAGAATGTAAATCAAGGTTACTTTCATTACCCGGTTCTGATTTGGCATAGTAAATTTTATTAGATTTGGAGTCAATAGCAAAGTAAAACTCGCGTCCTTTCCCATTGACTAAAGGTCCGATATTTTTAGGTTCTGTCCATGCGCTATCCCTCCAATAAGCTTTGTAAATATCAAAATCACCAAAGTTTACTATTTGCCCATCTGAACTGAAATACAGCACGTTGTAGGTGTGGTGCATAAAGGGACTGACTTCGTGCATGCGTGTATTGATGATAGGTCCGATGTTTTGAGCAGGTCCCCAGTTGCCAAATTCATCTTTGGCAGAAAAATAAATATCCATTCCTCCAAACCCTCCTGCGCGGTCTGAGGCAAAAAACAAGGTATCTTCTGTCAAAGAGAGTGAAGGGTGAGAATCCCAAGTCGTACTATTGACGTTTGCACCTAAGTTTTCGGGCTTGCTCCAATATTTCCCATCTACCTTTCGCGAAACATACAAATCGCAATCCCCTATTCCATCAGGAGCGTGGCATCTTGAAAAGATAATCATAGTGCCATCTGCACTAATACAAGGAGAACCCTCGTTAAACGGAGAGTTTAAGTCTTTAAAAGGGTAAGCTGGCTCCCAAAAGTCCTCGTCATCACCAATGCGTTTGCTCATGTATAGATTTTCATCTAACTTTTTCCTTGTTCGCTTGTCCACTCCTTCGGGTAGCCTTTGCGAGGTAAAAATCAAGGTTTGGTCATCTTTGGAGATAGTAACTCCATAATCTTCGTATTGAGAGTTTACCTCCTCGCCCATATTGACCAACACTCCCATAGGAGGTTTTAAGGTATCTACGTGCTTTCTTAGCTCTACCATTTCATAGTACCTATCTAATTCTACGTATAGGTCTTTTTCTAATCTTGAAAGGCTGTCGTATCTTCGTTTTGCTTCTTGAATGTCCCCGCGATAATGTTTGAGAATAAGGCGGTAAACATCTTTGGCAACGTCTTTTTTCCCTAAATATTCAGAAAGGCGGGCTAACTGCCAAACCATGTCCATGCTGTTCATGTCCAAGAAGTTATTAATGCCAAACTTACAGACATATTTGAGGAGTTCGGGGTGCAAACGTTTCCAGTCCTTATCTCTTTGGTATTTATTGATTACCGAAAGTTCTGCTTCGTTCATATAAAACGGAACTTTATTAATGTTAATAAAACGAAGCGTAGAAGGATTAAAAGCCTCTACTTTAGCAGTAGGCTCAAAGTCTTTTATGAATATATTTTTGAAACGGCTATCTTTTTTTTCCTTTTCCTTTTTCCCATTTTCTTTTTCCCGCTCCAATCGCTCTTTTTCTAATTTGCTTTTTTCGTCTTTTTTATCTTTTTGAGCAAATCCTTCTACTACGCCTAAAAGTAGTAGCACAAGGAATAAGAGAGAAGCGAAGCCCTTTTTTAGATTAACCATTATTGACCATCATTTAGAGTTGTCTTAAAAATCAGTATTTTCTCAAAGGAGAAACGAAGTAATCAATTGATTAGATGCAACGGATACAAACAAAATGCAAAATTTATTCCCAAATAATTTCTATAACTTTTTCATCATAAAGAATGGTTGTTCGTTTGGCATTTTTCTTTTTTACAATTCTATATTTATCTTTCTTAGCATTGATATAGTCTTGGTCTATGACGATGCTTTCATTCTTTTTATGAAATACAATAATTTTTTCTTTTTCACGAATTTTTTTGATACTGTACTCTGTACCTCTGATGCGAATTTCTTTTTTATCTTTTAATGCTGCCTTGGTATCCCCGTTCATGATTTTTAAAGCTAAGGAAGCCTTAGGAACGCCATAGCCTATATAATTATTCGCATACGGATAAAGAGAAGAGGCTTGCTCTATGACAGAGAAAATCTCTTTGCCACTCATTTTGGGGTTTTTCTGCATCAGGCAGGCGGCAAATCCTGTAATAACAGGAGCAGAAAAAGAAGTACCTGCGGAAACTTGGACAAGGCAGGACACGTTGGGCTTGATGTAGGGCAAATGCTCAGGACCGATGCTACTGTAATAAGATTTCAGACCGTTGCGTTCTAATGCCCCTACAGAAAGTGCGCCTTTGGCATCGGCAGGGGCAGAAACTATCTCCCAACTCCCTCCTCCTTCGTTGCCTGCGGAAACAATGATGAGCAAGCCTTTCTCATCAGCGGCTATTTGCACTGCCTTGCTTACTACGCTTGTTGTGCCGTCCATTTGCGAAGGTTTGTAATTATCCTCTGGATTGTCAAAACCGTTGGAGTAGCCCAGAGAAGTATTAATAAGCCGTACACCTAAGCTGTCCATCCACTCCATAGAGGCTACCCAATAATCCTCTTCGGCTCTGAACTCCCTGTCCCCGTGGTCGGTACGAGCCAAGTAAAATTTTGCTTTGGTAGCAAATCCGTATTGTTTTCCTTTTTCTGCATACCCTGTTATCATCTGCAAGACCGTAGTTCCATGGTCATCAGAGGAGGTTCTTTGGTTGGTATATTGGTCGGTAGCTTGGGGGTCAAGCATATCTTTTAATCCTAAAATACGATTTTCTGCAAAAAGATTTGCCAAGTATTTATTACTTTTAGCCCCGTAATAGCCCGCATCTATTACCCCAATAATTACCCCATTGCCGTTCAGATTCTCGGAGGCAAAAGTTGCCGCCTCCATTTGCTCTAAGGCTGTACCATACTCTTTTTTAAAATCATCGTAATTTTTTTTCCTATGTATCTTTCCTACCGTCTTTTTATTAGTAAGACTCTGCATCGGTTGGCTGATGAGTTGGACTCTTGCTACAAAAGGTAGTTTTTTGATTGCTTCTACTTGTTCTTCTGTTAAGTAAGCGGAAACTGCATTAAGCCACTTAGATTGGCAAACTGTTCTTGCACCTATGCCTTGTATAGTTTGTACATATTCTTGATTTAGGGGTATATCTGTAAACTGCACCAAAGGTAAATTAAAAGTAAGGCGATTTTGGATAGTCTGCTCGCTTAGGTGTCGGCGGTAGTCGTAGTTTTCTGTATTTTTATCTCTTAAAAAAATCCAATACTTAGGGACTTGGGCATAGCAAGAAGCCAAAGAAAAAAGTAGGTATGAGCCAAATAAAAGTATATTTTTTTTCATCTCTTGTAGAAGGTCTTAAAGAAATTATACTTAAACAAAGTTATATGTGCGAGTCAAGTTAGGAACAAACATAATCATTTTTTTGGAAAATTCCTTAATTTTCTTCCTTGTCTTACACTAATTTCTGACCCTTTGGCTAAAAAGACAGAGGTAGGAGTTTGAGAAGCAAGCTGTTCAAAGTCTTTTCCATACAAAGCCTTGAAATTGCAATTAATTTCGTATGATGAAGTTGGGTAAACCTCCCAAGGGGGATGCTCGACTTGGTATTCGGAAGTCTGCGCTTTGTTTTGCGTATATCCCCAATAATGCTCAGTAATGAACTGCTCCTCGCTTCCGTCTATAAATGCTTGCGGTTGGTTTTTTGCTTCTACTTTTATTGTATTCCATTGATTTTTGAATTGCCAAGCATATTCCACAGACACTATTTCTTTGGTTTGTACTTGGGTGTTTCTCATGGGCAGAGCAAGGTATTTTTCCCCATAAAGTACATTCGCTGCCCAAGCAATCATGCGTTTGGGGACTATTTCCCTAATAAAAACTACTCCTCTTTTCCAAGTAGAGGAAAATCCTTCCTCTTTATATCGTACATAAAATCTGAGGTTTACCTCCTCAAAATTGATGTGAAAAGGAATTTTCAAGCCTAAGACCTTCGTATCTAAAAACATGAAACCTACCAAACTGACATAGTATTTTCCATTCCACTCGTCTAATTCTGTATGAGCAGGTACATACTTTTTCAGGATGTTAGCATTTACTTCATAGTTTGCCATGAGGAGATTTTCCCAGCGTGCTGTAAGAAAAATAGGAAGCGACATAAAGATTCTGATTTTTTGGACAAATTTTTAATAAATATACCTTATTGATTAGTTTTCTATGATTTTACTTGAAAGTTACTAACTTTATTTTATACTGAAACGAAAGTGGTTTTTAAATTTTTCAAGCCCAAACCCTAAGGGTCTTGCTGCCTAAAACCAATTCATTTTGAGTACGAGATAATGAATTTAATCAAAGCATTTGTAAGGCTTTTCAACCTCAATCTTATTGATTACAAAGATTTTACCTCTATGCAAAATGCTACAAACGTGAAATCTTTGTGGCGACAAGTTCATCGCTACAAAGACCTCAACAAGGTTTGATAATGAATGATGATATAAAGTGAAGTAAGTTGCTAAAATCGGAAACTCCCTTTCAGACTAAGAAGGTTGATGACGAACCATAATTTTTTTAATTTTTGAGAGAAAGGTCGGCAGAAACTCCACCGACCTTTGACTACTGTTTATTCAATTAAAATTCAAAAAGTAGAATGAAGATTTTAATATCCAGGATTCTGAGGAAAACTCGAGGCTCCTCCGTCAGTCAAGTCAATTTGCTGTTGTGGAATAGGTCGCCTTACATGAAAATCTTGGATGCCGGGTGAGGCTTGCGGATTATGCTTTCTTACTCTTTCCAAAAGTTTGCCTGTTCTTACTAAGTCAAACCAACGAAGTTGCTCGCCCATGAGCTCTCTTTCTCGCTCATCTAAGAGAAAGTCTATGTTAATTTGTGCGGGTGTTACTTCCATAGCTTTTTCCTTGCCTGGATAGGCGGCTCTACGACGAACAGTATTAACAAAGTTGGCTGCCTCTGCCATATTTCCTACATACATTGCCGCCTCGGAAGCTATCAGATAAGTTTCTGCTAAGCGAAAAGCCAAGAAATCTCTTGACCCTTCCAAAGTAGTACGGTCAGGACGCAAAGGGTCTAAGAACTTAGTAAGCGTAGGATACAATTTTTCTGTATATCTACTTGGCGTAATGACTAAATAAGGTCTTTGAAGGATTTCTTCTCTTGTCAGTTCTCTGCTTGGTAGGTGAATCGCTGTATCTCCTGCGTTTAGTCTTACGCTTCTTCCTTCTATGGCATAAGTTCCCGGTTTATTGCAAAAAAAGGTCATTTTAAAATTTTTCTCGTAGCGGCTATCTATGCTTCTATCCCACAAACTTAGTCCAAAATCAGTAGGTCTAAATCGCTTGAAAGGACGTCCGTTGGCTACATCTCTTTGCATTCCGGGCTGGACATCATATTCCATTAAGAAGAATACATGGGCATTATTCCCCGTGCTGTTGGTAATTGGGTCGGAAGTATATTGCACTGACCATACTACTTCGTCATTGATTTCTCCTGCGCCTTGCTCAAATACTTTGGCATAGTCAGGGAGAAGTTTGAAGGCATAGTTGTTAATGACATTTTTAGCATATTGCAGTGCTTTGGCATAGTCATCTGTCGCTTTGGCTTCGGAGGTTGCCTTAGTGAGGTAAACTCTTGCCAGCAGATGCTCGGCGGCTGGTCTGGTAGCGCGTCCCCAATCTGTTTTCTTTACGTCAGGTTCTAACTTAGGAATGGCTGATTCCAAGTCTTTGATAATAGCATCATAAACTTCTTTGACCGAAGCCCGACTTGCCTTATTGGTAACGGAGCGTACCTCTTCCAAAGACAAATGTACACCACCGAACATTTGTACCAAGATAAAATAATGATGCGCTCTAATGAACTTGGCTTCTGCTACTCGTCGCTCTTTGGTAGCTTGGTCTATAGGCACTTGGTCTGCTCTCCCTATGACCGCATTGGTTGCATTGATAGCACGGTAAAAATCAGACCATACTTCATTAATAATACCTGTTCTTGCATCTAACTGAGCCGTGTAGTCATTGACAAATTTCCAGCTACCGTCAGAGCCTCTTGTGTAAGTATCCGTACCAAAAACAGTCAAAGACATTCCTCTTTCTGTGGCGTAAAAGCTACGAAAAGAAGAGTAAGCGGCTTTGAGAGCATCTTCGAAACCCGTTATGGTGTTTAGGTATCCATCACCGATGTTGGACACCATTTTTTCTTCTAAAAATTTTTTCCCACAAGAAGACACAGCAAATAGGAAAAAAAGCAAAAGACTGTATATTTTTAAATGTTTCATAATCAATTTAATATTTAAAGTTCATTCATATAATTGGTGTGATGAGTAGTTAAAAATAAAAACTGTACCTGACAGGATATAGCAAATCACTAAAACCTTACATTTACTCCAAAAATAATCAAGCGGGAACTTGGCGTATCACCTTCAATTTGTGCGGCATTTTCTCTATTGTTGCTTCTTGTTCCTGCTGCTTCAGGGTCTATGCCTTTGTATTTTTGTCGATAAGGAGCGAAAATAAATGGTTGTTGCGCACTTGCATAAATCCTTAATCCTTCTATTTTAAGTTTGGCGAGTAAAGAAGATTTGAAGTTATAACCAATCGCCACATTGCGAATTTTTAAGAACGAGCCATCAAAATAAGATAGCGTAGAGCCGTAAATAGGAAATTCTTGGTTTTGATTAGGTCTTGGGTTTGCATTAGTAGGGTTGTCGGGCGTCCAATAGTCCACGTTTAAGTTGTTGTATCGTCCAAAAAGCGAATTGTTGCTGTCGTGAAATCTACTGCGAATCATGCCCCCTACCCTAGCAAAGGCAAAGATAGATAAATCAAAACCTTTGTACTCAAAGCGGTTGGTCATACCTCCGCTCCATTTAGGGACATCAGAACCTAAGATAATTCTATCATCGGAGTTAATTCTGCCATCTCCATTTTGGTCTTTAACTTTAATCTGTCCTGGTACTTGAAAGTATTTTTTAGCTTCATCTACTTCGTTGAGTTGCCAAATCCCAATTTTCTCATAATCAAAAAATACGGTTACGGGCTGTCCGATAAACCACAGGTTGCCTACATCGCTTTTCTTATCTCCATATAAGTCTATAATAGATTCTCTATTGGCAAAAATATTGAAATCTGTTGTCCATTGAAAACCTCCATCTGTATCTATATTAACGGTAGAAAGCGTAAGTTCTATACCTTTGTTGCGGGTAGCTCCTATATTCTGGGTAACGCTTGAGAAACCGCTTGTAATAGGTAATTGCCTTTCTAAAAGTAGGTCAGTAGTATTGGTAACGTAGTATTCAAGCGAGCCAGAAACGCGGTCATTAAACAAGCCGAAGTCTAATCCTACGTTCAAAGTAGCAGAGGTTTCCCAGCGCAAATCGCTATTGGGAATAGCGTTAGGTCGGTAACCAAATGCTCCTGCGTTCCCAAAGGCATACACTGTTCTTGCTAGCCCTCCCTGCGTTTGATACGGATTGATGGCTTGATTTCCTGTTCTTCCGTAGCTTGCTCTTAATTTTAAGTTAGAAACAACACTACTTCCTTTCAAAAAGGCTTCGTTAGATAGATTCCAGCCCACTGCCACGGAGGGGAAAAGGCTGTATTTTTTCCCCTCAGCCAGACGAGAAGAGCCATCTACTCTCGCAGTCAAAGTAAGCAAGTATTTATCATTATAACTATAGTTTACCCTGCCCATATACGATTGTAATGCCCACTCTGTCAAGTTGCTACCTACCCCTTCTATGGTAGAGGCGGCTCCTGTATTATAAAACTCCTGAGTTTCGGCAGGAATGCCTCTTACTCTTGTATCGTAGTATTCGCTTCTGTTTTTCTGTATGGAGTGGAGGGCGGTAATATTAAGATTATGTACTTCTTTAAAAGTTTTTTGATAAGTCAAGATATTCTCTAACGTATAATTAAAGTTAGAAAACTGTTGGGTACGTGCGGTAGGGTCGCCTCCTCTACGCGCATTGGTTTGGCTTCCTGTAAACTGTCCGTAGCGACGGAACTGTAAATCAGGACCGAAGTTCATACGGTAGGTTAAACCATTGGCGATTTTTACCTCGCCATAAATACTATTAAAAATACGAGTACGTATGTTTTCGTCTATGATAGCACCGGGTACTATTTCTGCTAAGGGATTAGTTCTTAAACCATCAGTAGTAGGTAAAAAAATCAATTTACCATCTTTATCAAAAGGCACCCCGAGCGGATTTTCTGCCAAAGCACCGCTGATAGGATTGAAATTTTCTCCATTTCTGATATTATAAGAAAATAAAGTAGAGGTGCCTATTTTGATATTTTTAGTTAATTGGTGGTCTATATTTACCCTAAAAGTATAGCGTTTGAAATCTTGATTATATACTATACCTTTTTCGTCAAAGTAGTTAGCTGTGATAGCAAATTGAGTTTTGTCGGCGCCTCCCATAATGCTTAGCTGATGACTTTGTTGGAAACCGCTACGCAATAGATAAGATTGGTAGTCGGTGCTTCTCCCTAAGGCAATAGATTCTAATTCTACTGGCTCAAATAGCCTTTTATCTGCCTCAGCACTTATCCCCGCAGGATAAGCCCCTGTAGCCCTTCTGGATTCTCTTTTATATTCTGCAAACTGCGCCCCATTCATTATATCTACTTTCCCAAGTGCTTGGGAAACCCCTACATAGCCGTCATAGGTAATATTGCTTTTGCCTGCTTTGCCGCGATGAGTAGTGATGATGATGACGCCATTTGCTCCTCTTGAACCATAAATTGCTGTAGCTGAGGCATCTTTCAATATCTCTAAAGAAGCAATGTCTTGTGGGTTAATATCTCCAATGCCTCCTTCGATGGGAATCCCATCTACTACATAAAGCGGGTCATTCCCTGCTGAAAATGAGCGCCTTCCGCGTATCCTTACTACAGGTTCAGACCCAGGACGATTGTTCGTATTGACAATATCAACCCCTGCCGCTCTGCCTTGTAGGGCTTGTTGAACGCTTCGCACAGGTATCTCTGCTATTTCCTTAGAAGAAACTGATGAAATCGCCCCCGTGAGTTGGCTTTTGCTTTGTGTACCATAACCTACTACAATAATGTCCTGCAAGGTTTTGGTGTCTGCTTGAAGGATAATATTTATCTCTGATTGATTTCCTACGGGAATTTCTTGTGAGATAAAACCTACATAAGAAATAATTAACACGGCTTGGTCAGAGGGAACATTAATAGCAAATTTACCTTCTGCATCAGTAATAGAACCTGTTTGTGTTCCTTTTACTAAGACGTTTACCCCGGGAATGGGCAACCCATCCTCAGAGGAAGTAACTTTTCCTTTTACTTGCCTTCCTTGGGCGGAAAGCAGTCCTACACAGAACAAAGTCATGAAACAGACTAAGTAAAATTCTTTCATTTTCATAATTTTAAAGCATTGGTTTGGTAATCATTTCTTTCAATAAATAAAATATTAGTTTTTTGAGAGCAACTTGATTGAAGTTTAGTAGTTTTTACACTAAAATATGTAAATATTAGTTAATTTTTATATTTTTATAGTATTTTATTTACGAAAACGATATAGTAATAATTGCCTATAATTTTATCATAATTTTTAAACTATTTTTTAAATTTGTTCTAAATTTACCTTAAAAATATGATGCTATTCTAACTACCAGCATAAGCTATCAATAATACATATTCAATAAGCTATACTCACTTTATCTTTACTGTCACCGTCTATGACAAAAGTAAATCTTAAAATATTAGCCCAAGAGTTAGGTGTTTCTATTTCTACAGTTTCCAAAGCCCTGCAAGACAGCTATGAAATCAGTCAAGAAACCAAAGACAGAGTACGCAGTTTAGCTAAGAAACTTAACTTTCAGCCTAATCCATACGCAAGTAGCCTCCGTCGCCACCAAACTCGCACTATTGCAGTGGTTGTACCTGAGATTGCCAATAATTTTTTTGCCTTAGCTATTAATGGTATAGAATCTATCGCCCAAGAGAGAGGGTATCATGTACTCATTTACCTTACTGATGATAGCTATGAGAAAGAAATAAGTATCTGCGAACACTTGGAAAGTGGAAGGATAGACGGTGTACTGATGTCAGTAACTACAGAAACTCAGGGTTATGAGCATATTGCTAAACTGATAGACAAAGGAATTTTATTAGTTTTTTTTGATAGGGTAAGGCATGAAATAGAAACTGCCAAAGTTACTACTGATGATTTTGTAAGCGGATTAAATGCCACAGAACACCTTATACAGAACGGGGCTAAAAGAATAGCTTATCTTTCCCTCTCTTCTCATCTTTCTATAGACTATAAGCGAAAAGCAGGCTACTTAGAAGTATTGCACAAATACGATATTCCCCCAGAACCAGAGCTAATTGTTGAATGTACTAACAACGATGAGGAAGCCTATCGGAGGATTAAAAATTTATTTGAATCGCCTAACAGACCCGACGGAGTTTTTGCCTCAGTGGAAAAGTTAGCTACGATTACCTATGCAGTTTGCCAAGAATTATCCTTGCAAATTCCTCAAGATATTAAGCTAATATGTTTTTCTAATTTAAAAATTGCTTCTTTGCTTAGCCCTCCTCTTTCTACTATTACTCAACCTGCTTTTGAGATAGGCAAAGAAGCCGCAAATATTTTGTTTCAACATTTAGACCGCAAACGGGCAAGTATTCCTAACGAAAATATCGTGTTGAAATCTGTACTTGTACCAAGAGCCTCCTCGCAAGAGGGAATTTGAAGTAACTTATCAAAATTACTGCTTTTCATTCTATATCTTTGCACAAAATACACATAAGAAACGCAATGTTTGACTTTATAGAAGGAGAGGTACTGTTGGTAGATAAGCCAATCCGATGGACATCTTTTGATGTAGTGAAAAAAATTCGCAACCAATACAAAACGGTAAAAGTAGGTCATGCCGGTACTCTTGACCCTTTGGCTACAGGCTTGCTTATCATCTGCACAGGAAAAAAAACTAAGCAAATAGAATATTATCAAGGACTTACTAAGGAATATACGGGGAAAATTCTACTGGGGAAAACCACCCCAACTTTAGATTTAGAAATGTCTTTTGATAGCGAACAGGATATTAGCCACTTAACCGAAAAAGCTATTTTAGAAGTAGTAAATTCGTTCATAGGCAGGCAGTTGCAAGTGCCTCCGTTGTTTTCTGCCATCAAAATAGACGGCAAAAGATTGTATAAAAAAGCACGTAAAGGCAAAATTACTGACGTAGAGATTAAACCAAGAGCAATAGAAGTCTTTGCTTTTGAGATTACTGATATATCTCTACCTGAGATTAGCTTCAGAGTATGTTGTTCTAAGGGGACTTATATCCGTTCTTTGGCGAGAGATGTAGGGGAAAAGTTAGGCGTGGGAGCTTGCTTATCTGCACTTAGGCGAACTAAAATCGGCGATTTTTCGGTAGAAAATGCTTGGCAGATAGACGATTTGATTAAAAAAATCAAAGAAAATAAATTCTTAGAAAATACTCGATAAAAAATAATTTTTGTATTTTTTATTTTTTTGGTCATGCTTGTTGTTATTTTTACGAGGTAAAAGACGGTAATGCGTCAATCAAATCCTTCAATAAAAATCTTGGTATAACATGAGAGAAATACAATTTAGAGAAGCACTAAGAGAGGCTATGTCAGAAGAAATGAGGCGTGACCCCAATGTATTTTTGATGGGGGAGGAAGTGGCTGAGTACAATGGTGCATACAAAGTAAGTCAAGGAATGTTAGATGAGTTTGGGGCAGGTAGAGTAATAGATACACCTATTGCAGAGTTGGGCTTCGCAGGAATTGGTATTGGAGCGGCAATGAACGGCTTGCGACCTATCATAGAGTTTATGACTTTCAATTTTTCTTTGGTGGCTATAGACCAAATCATTAACTCTGCGGCAAAGATGCTCTCCATGTCGGGGGGGCAGTATGGAGTACCTATTGTTTTTAGAGGACCCACAGGCAATGCAGGACAATTGGCAGCTCAACACTCTCAAAACTTTGAAAATTGGTATGCTAATACTGCGGGATTAAAAGTAGTAGTTCCTTCTAATCCTTATGATGCCAAAGGTCTGCTAAAAACTGCTATCCGCGATGACGACCCTGTCATTTTTATGGAATCAGAGGTCATGTATGGCGATAAAGGACAAGTTCCAGAAGGAGAGTATCTTATCCCCATAGGAGTAGCAGATATTAAAAAAGAAGGAAATGATGTAACCGTGGTTTCTTTTGGCAAGATGATGAAGTTAGCCTTGCAAGCGGCAAGCGAAGTAGCCAAAGAAGGTATATCCGCAGAAGTAATTGATTTACGCAGTGTTAGACCCATAGATTATGCCACAGTGATTAAATCAGTACAAAAGACTAATCGTTTAGTAATCGTAGAGGAGGCATGGCCTCTTTCCTCTATTGCCACAGATATTGCTTTCAATATCCAACGTCATGCTTTCGATTACTTGGATGCTCCTATCCTTAGAGTAAATTCTATGGACGTACCTTTGCCCTATGCTCCTACCTTGATAGAGGCAGTCCTCCCAAACGTAAAGCGAACCATAGATGCAATTCACAGGGTATTATATAAAAAGTAAACAAAACGGGATAGCTTTGTTGTAAGCTACCCCGTTCCTTTTCCTTGAAGTAGTCTTTTATTTTTCCTCTTTCTTTTTAAAGTCTATGGAAAGAGAATTAACGCAATAACGCAGACCTGTTGGGTTAGGTCCATCCTCGAAAACGTGTCCCAAATGTCCATCACAACGAGCACACATAATTTCCGTACGAATCATTCCATGACTGGTGTCTAAGGCTGTTTTAATTTTTCCTGCGGCAACAGCATCATAAAAGCTAGGCCACCCACAGCCAGAATCGTATTTTTGCTCTGAGGTAAATAACTCATTACCACAGCCCGCACAGATATAAATACCTTTTTCCTTGTGCTTGTAAAACTTTCCAGTAAAGGCATACTCTGTTCCTTTTTTTCTTAGAATTTGGAATTGCTCAGGGGTAAGTAGCTTTTTCCATTCGTCTTCCGTCTTTATTACCCTATCATTAGGGTTTATCTTGCTGTTATCTAAGGTCTTGTCTTTTATTATCCACTTACTTTCGTCCATAGTTTTTTTAGTGTTTTGATTATTATTTTGATTTTGGGCATGGCTACAACTACTAATGCTAAAAAGCAGTGCAGCCAAAAGATAAATTTTCATCAATGAGTTTTTCATAGATTTTTAGATATTTTATTTAGTGAATCATTTACTCTATCTGCGTCAAGTTACGTGCAAAACTGTAATCACTATGGTAAGATAGCTGACACTTTAACAGTATTTGTATGTAAGAAGTTTAAATATTCAGCTGAAAACATAAAGAGCGAACTTTGACGTTCGCTCTTTATGCTAATATACTCTCATGATTTAACTTTACAAAGTTTTACAAACTTGGTAGTGAAGATTAAAGTTTACAAGGTTTAAAACCTTATAAACGTTCACAAGCTAATTTAACCTGTGGGGCGTAGCATTACATCTTTAATACTACCACAAACTTTATGTAAAAGGTCTGATGAGCGGTGAAAATTCGCGAAACAGTGTAGCATTACATCTTTAATACTACCACAAACTTTATGAGGTTAGACATGAAGTAACAATTTCATTAGTTCTTCTCTGAGGCACTCTCTAAGGTAAAACCATTGCGCTCTAAGAAAAATTGATAGATTTTCTTGAACTGCTCTGTACCCCCAGAGATTTTAATAGCCTCTTCGTAAGCATGAATAGCATCGGCATACAACTCTTTATCCTCGAAGAATCTTGCTTCTATCAACTTGCCCAAAGCACCTTTTGTTTCTTTGCTGATAGCGCTAAGTTCTATGCTTATTTGCTTACTTTCATTGTCGTCCAACTTTGTTAGTGCAACTCCATCTATAGTATGAGTTTTTTCTAGTTCCTGACCGTTTTTGTCTAATGGAGTTACCTTACAAATAATAATGCTTTCAGTAGCGAGTTTATCCTTAGTCAAATCAATTACTGCAAAATCCTCTTTTACTTCTTGTGCAAACAATAAATCGTCGCTTAGATTAAAAAGTTGAACTTTGTATCTATCAATTGCTTCTTTGGGAATACCACCTTCTTTGATATACCATCTTAAAGTTAAGGTATTTCCAAAGATTTTTTGCTTTGCTTCAAGCATAGGCACTACACTGCCCACATCTCGCTTCACTGAACCCGTTTTATTCATGTGCTGAAAACGGTTTTTAGCGGATATACCTTCACTTCCTGCTTCTGTCAGTTCATCAATGACAAACTTATGATATTGGCTTGTGAAACTTCCAGAGGAGTTTATCTGTGCTGTGAGGTCTTGTACTTTGTAAGTACCCTTTTTAGTTAGCTCTAAAGTCTTTCCAGAGCTATGAGCTAAGCCAAGGTAAGCACCTTCACCCACCTCAATAGTTTGATTCGCTGTCAATTTAGCACCTACTTTGATAGATGTGCCACCGACAACAACATTGTGACCTCTGCTACCTAATACCTTAAAAGCATAATCCTGTGCAGCTACACTTCCAACTATCATAAAAAACACTGCACAATAAGCAAAAAATTTAATTTTCATGTTCGTAGGGAATTAATAAAATGTATTTTAGTTTCTTTGATTTCTATTTTTTAAGATTCATTAGCAATAAACGGTAAAAAGATGCAACAGGTTTATATGTTAAACTATTTTTTTGCATATTAAATTCCAAAAGATACACAATCTTTAGAACTTCTTTAAATATTACAATCCTATCTCGCTTATGTGCTAAAACTTGCACTGCCTAAATCTCATGCCCTTTCAGCACTTTAGTCTTTCTTGTAAAATATTTTGACAAATTCTGTACCACAACTTGATAAATCTCTATTAATTCACCCGCCAAAAGAATAACGATAAAAGTCAAGGTCAAGTCTAATTTGACGTTTTGATTGATGAAAAAATAAAGCATTATATAAACGAGTAAAATGAGTTCTATCACTTGAATCAACTTAGAAACAACGCCGTACCACGGTCCCCAAAACTTATGCTCGGTAAGCCAAGCAAACAAAGCGACATTAACATAACAAAAAACAACAGCCAACAGCCAAGTAAGCCAATTTGGAATAGTGTCTATGTACTCCTTATTCAGTATCATAGAAATAATATTGGCATGAACTACCACTCCGTACATATCAGGAGGGACTCTGCCTACAGGTTTTTCGTTTAGTGGAGAGTAGTATTTATCATCGTCCCATGTACTTCCCGTGTACTCATCGCCTAAGTAGCCCATGAGGACTATTTTGCCTTTGATAGTTTCTGCTACAAAATTGGTATCAAGTACATCGCTTACATCTAATTTGGTGAACTTGTCTAAGTTTCCACGAAAATTAATAATTTCTAGAGGGTAATTTTTATTTCTGTTGATAAAGGTTTGCGCCGCTAAGGAGTCAAATTTCTGAGCGATTTTAGTAGCAAAACTATATTCTACTTCTCCATTGGAAAGATGCTCTACAGAAGAGGTTTCTCTCCAAGTCTCGAACTTGCTCTCCCCTTCGGTAAGAGCGTTAGTATAGCCGTGTTCGGCTACGTTGGCAAATCGAGGTATATTGAGTAGTAAGGAATCCCAAATAACTTTATCATCATCTTTAGGGTCTGGCTGTCCGTTAGTTACTTTGCTCCAAAGGATTAAGTTTTTAGTATTGGCAAAGGCAGTTGCCAGCAGAGAATCCTCGAAAGCATCTTTTTCTTCTGAAAACTCTACGTCTATGCCTATGACGGCAGGCTCAAAATGATTTAATATACTTACTTGTTGGGCGATTTCTGCCCGCCCCAATCTCCCAATGTTTACCACTACTATATTCGTATCAGAACTTGCATTAGGTACTTTGAATTGGGAAAAAGCTATATCTGTAGTATTGTAGTCATCTATTACTTCTCCAAAAACGTCTAAAAAACTTAGGTTGAAGGCTATCTGACCTAATGCCCACATGATTAAAAAAACAAAAGCCGTTCCTCCGATACTATTCCAATTAAAAAATATTTTTTTCATAGTTTTTATTATTTGACTTTTTTGTACGCAATTGGTTCTATGCAAGAAATATAAGTGCAGGGATAAAATCTGTAAGTATAAGCCAATCAAATATTAAAATTAGCAAAATCATATTGAAATATTCCTACCAAAAGGAAAAACTTTTGGGAAATTTTTTATTGCATAGGTCTGTATTTAGATTTTTCAAAGATAAGTTGTGATTTACTTTCTGACATCAACTGGGCAAGGTTTACTTCAGGGTTATTTTTAAGATAACTCCTCACTATTTGCCAGCCTATCCATCGTCCTATGCGACCGGGGCAGTCATCTCCTATTTCGCTGGTAAAAGGTCTTTCTCCGATGTATCTATTCAGTACGGCATAGCTTTTTTCAAAAAATAAGTTTTTTTCTACAAAATGCGCCCATAAAATATCTTGGTTGGCAAAACACTTGGCTATCCCTGCGCTGGAGTAGCTGATAATTAAAGAGTCCGCAACATGAGGAGCAGTCATTTTTGCGAATTCATAAGTTTTTCCCCAAGCAATCATCTCGGCTAACAAGGTTTTGTCCATGGGGTCTCTTTCATTGAACTGTTGGGACATGAGAATCATGACCGCAGGAACAATGTACTCTTTTTGATAGCGGTCTGTCATGTATTGAGGAAGGCGCTCCCCGCGATGGTTTCTGATAGTATAGCGAGTATGCCTACCCAAAAAATAGTCTAACCCAATGACTACCATAGTACTATCTACGTACAAATCATTACTAAAACCTGTAATAATGGTATAAATAGTCGGCATCTGAAAGTCAGGATAGTGATACTTTACTACTTTGAAGGCTGTTTCTAAATCCTTTCTAACTTCCTCCATTTCACCAAAATAGGCTTCTACTTCTCGGGAAAGCGTGTCTATATATGGGCTTTGAGCGAGCTTATAAATCTCGTCTGCCTGAACGCTATCAGGAAAAGGGAGATAAGTATTAGCAAAGTCTGCATACTTTTTGATGAAGTTAAATGCTTCGGTAGGGTTTTTAATTTTGCTTATTTCTCTATCTAAGCGATTGATTTTCAAAGACAAAATAACTTTTGATAAATCTGGTAGTTTTTCTAATTGTTCTTCTGAAGTACAAGAGAATAAACTCGTAATCAGTAAAATGAAAGCACTTACTTTATACAAATATGTTTTATTCATAGTAAAAAAACAGGTATAATAAATTTACATTAGTTAATCGCTTTTCTTGCTAAAAGTTACCCAAACTTACATTCTACTTCTATCTCTTCCAATTCTTTGATTAAGCCGGGAGAAGGATTAATTTTGAACTGATGAGCGGCTGTCGGGACAGAAATTCCCTCCTTGCGGTCAAAAAGTTTTACTTTTAGGTCATTACTGCCTTTATTTTTCTGCAAGACTTCCATGAATTTATCTAAAAAATCTGGTTTTTGGAGGAGTTGTACGTCTATGCTTACTTCTACGCTTACATTGCCTACTTTGAGTTCGGAAAGAGGCTTTACTTCCATAGGGTCAAAGTCCCACGTACCCGGTTGATTGTAGCGTTCTCTGACCTTGCCTTTGATTACTACAAACGCTCCTGCTTTGAGTTGGTCTTTTACTTTTTCGTAAGTATTGTTGAAAAAAGTAATTCGATTAGCTTTTTCATAGTCTTCTATATTCACAAAGGCAAAGGTTTTTCCATTTTTATCAGTCCGCAAATCTACTTGGCTAATGATACCCCCAACTAATACTTCCTTTCCTTTGAAAAGTTCAATATTTGCTAAACTAATAACTTTGTTTTTGTCCATCGCAATTTTGTATTGATCAAGGGGGTGTCCTGAGAGGTAAAAACCAAGTACTTCTTTTTCCAGTTTGAGTTGCTCTAACTCTGAATATTTTGGACAATCAAGGATTTTGGGGTTGCTTATTCCGTTGTTACCTCCCGTGCCAAAAAGGGACGTCCCTGCATTGCTCCTGTTGGCTTGCTGGCTTGCTCCGTATTTGAGGATTTTTTCTATGCCAGAGGTTTGCTCGTTGGGAGAAATAAAGAAAAACTGCGCCCTATGAATCTCTTGAAAGCTATCAAAAGCTCCTGCTTGGGCTAAGGATTCAAAGGTTTTCTTATTGACAGTCCGCAAGTTTACTCTCTTGGCAAAATCCCAAATATCTTTGAAAAGTCCATTTTTTTCTCTTTCTTCTATAATATTAGCTACTGCGGCCTCGCCTGTTCCTTTTACTGCACCCAAGCCAAAGCGGATTTGTCCTTTTTTGTTTACGTCAAAAGTTTTAGCACTTTCGTTTACATCAGGACCTAATACTTTCAAATTCATACGCTTACACTCTTCTACAAAGAAGGCAATTTTCTCAATCTGACCAATAGAGTGCGTCATTACCGAAGCCATATACTCAGCAGGATAGTTAGCTTTGAGGTAGCCTGTTTGGTAAGCCAACACAGAGTAAGCGGCTGAGTGAGAACGGTTAAATCCATACTCGGCAAACTTTTCCATGATAGCAAAAGTCTCTGCTGCCTTGTCTTCGGGAATATTATGCAGTTGTTTTGCCCCTGCTATGAACTTGTCCTTTTCCTTTGCCATCTTCTCTTTGTCCTTCTTGCCCATTGCTCTACGCAACAAGTCTGCTCCACCCAAAGAGTACCCTGCCAATACTTGTGCGGTCTGCATGATTTGCTCTTGATACACCATAATACCAAAGGTATAACCCAAAATTGGCTCTAAAAGCGGGTGAGGAAATTCCGTTTTTTCTCTGCCATGTTTTCGTTCTATGTAGTTAGGAATGAACTGCATAGGACCTGGGCGGTACAAGGCATTCATCGCAATTAAGTCCTCTATATTGGTAGGCTTTAATTCTTTTAAGTACATGCGCATACCCTCGGACTCAAACTGAAAAGTGCCTATGGTTTCTCCTCTTTGATAAAGTTCATAGGTTTTTTTGTCGTCAAATGGAATTTTATCAATATCAATATCAATGCCTTTATTTTTTTTGATAAGGGCAAGGGCATCTTTGATGATAGTCAGGGTTTTAAGCCCCAAAAAGTCCATTTTGAGCATTCCTGCATCTTCTATCACTTTGCCGTCAAACTGCGTAACCCACAAGTCTAATGCTTCGCCACTGCCCTCCTCATCATTTTCATCTGTTTTTTTATCTCCTCCCTTATCTTTGGCAATGCACACAGGAATATAGTTTGTGAGGTCATCAGGAGCGATAATTACCCCTGCGGCGTGTACGCCTGTATTTCTTACTGAACCTTCAATGACCTGCGCTGCTTGTAAGATTTTGGCTTTCAAGTCGTTTCCTTTTCGTAAGTTATCTAATTCAGGATTTTCCTCAAAAGCCATCGCCAAAGTTGTCCCTGGTTTCTCAGGAATCATTTTAGCAATATTATTAGATTCTTCTAAGGGTAAGTCCATTACGCGAGCAACATCTTTTACTGACATTTTGGCAGCCATCGTACCATACGTAATGATTTGAGCGACTTGATTTTTCCCGTATTTTTCTACTACATAATCAATAACCCTGCTTCTGCCTGCATCGTCAAAATCTGTATCTATATCAGGCATACTCACCCTTTCAGGATTAAGGAAACGCTCAAAAAGTAGGTTGTATTTTATCGGGTCTATATTAGTAATTCCTATGCAATAGGCAACTACGGAGCCTGCGGCACTACCTCGTCCCGGACCTACTGCCACTCCCATATTTTTGGCGGCATTGATAAAGTCCTGCACGATTAAAAAGTAACCGGGGAAGCCCATTTTTTTGATGATTTCCAACTCATAATTGATGCGTTGCTCTATTTCCGCAGTGATAGTGGCGTAGTGTTTCTTTGCTCCTAAAAATGCTAAGTGCCGTAAGTAATCGTCTTGGTTGTCAAATCCTTTGGGTAAGGGGAAAGCAGGCAATAAAATATCCCTTTTTAGCTTAATTTTCTCTATTTTATCTACTATCTCGTTGGTATAGTCTATGGCAAAAGGCACGTCTTTAAAAATTTCGTTCATCTGTGCCTGAGTTTTAAAATAAAACTCACTGTTGGGAAAGCCGAAGCGAAAGCCCTTGCCATCGCCTACGGGAGTAGCCTTTTTCTCTCCTGTATTGATGCAAAGCATGGTGTCGTGAGCATCCCAGTCCTTTTCGTCTATGTAATGTGAGTCGTTAGTGGCTATTACTTTGAGGTTGTACTTCTTAGCCCATTTGAGCAAGACTTGGTTAATGTCCTCTTGGCTAATGCCTGTACCGTCTATATTTTCTAAGTTATGCCTCTGTAATTCAATGTAATAATCCTCTCCAAATACATCAATCCACCATTGCAATAGCTTCTCTGCCTCGTCTTCTCCCTTGTGTAGGATAGTTTGAGGAATCTCAGCTCCTATACAGCAAGAGGTAGCTATTAAATCTTCATGATATGTGAGAATCAGCTCTTTATCTATGCGAGGAAACTTGCTGTAATATCCCTCAATAAAACCCAAAGAACATAATTTGGACAAGTTTTTATAACCATTTGGATTTTTGGCTAAAAGCAATTGATGGTAACGAATATCTTTGTTGCCTCTCCCGAAATTTTTGCGATGACGGTCTTCCACCAAATAAAATTCGCAGCCAATAATAGGCTTCAAGCCCTGCTTCTCAGCTTCATTGACAAACTTGAAAGCACCAAACATATTCCCATGGTCTGTGAGAGCGACAGCTTTCATGCCGTCTGCTACTGCTTTTTTCATCATGCCTGAGATGCTGGATGCACCGTCTAAGAGAGAAAATTGTGTATGACAGTGTAAGTGAGTAAATTGTGGCATTGTGTTTTGGGAGTTGAGAGTTTTTTGTTGTAAATTTAGAAAAAATTAGCGTATTATACTTAATCCTATTAAGGTTTTTCAAACCTCATAGCATTAACAAACAGACTATCAATAATTTGTGCTTTTATTTTATCAAAAACCACTTTTTACTGAGTATAAAAAAAATTGCTATCTTGTAAAGCAAAAGACAGTACTGAAATTTCATCTTAGCTTTGCAAATGAGTTGGTTTTTTGTAATTTCGTACCTACCGTTTTGTAGCCTGTATTTATACCTAAATAAAGAAGTTTTTTCTACTTCTTTCTAACTTTCCAAAAGTTTTAAGCTTTTAGAAAGTTATTTTGAGAATAAATAAGGACAGTGTAAGAGATTAGTTTATTATTAGCATTTTAACCTATATAAAAGCCCAATGAAAGCAATTTACCATGAGAATATGCGTCAATCGGAGGTTTCCTCTTTGAGGGAGGCAATAGATGCCTATCTGAGCGCGTATAGGCTTAAAGACCGCTACCAAGAAGCGGGTATTGTGGTTTCTTGGGCAGATTTGATGGGTGCGCCTATTGCACGCTATACCAAGCGAATTTTTATCAAAGAAAAGACGCTCTTTGTAGAGATTTCTTCTGCTCCTCTCAAAAACGAGTTGTTGATGTCCAAGAATCAAATCATCAAAATATTAAATCAAAATGCTGGGGGGAGTTTAGTAGAAGAAGTTATTTTTTTATAAAATTACATTACTCAATCCATAAACATTTGAAAATACATGAACTCAAACAACTATGTAGTGATTATGGCAGGCGGCGTAGGGACACGATTCTGGCCTTATAGTCGCGTTACCAATCCAAAGCAATTCCAAGATATGTTAGGCATCGGTCAGAGTCTTATCCAAATTACCATAGAAAGATTTAAGCATATCTGCCCTGATGAAAATATTTACATCGTTACCAATGCTGACTATTATAGTTTAGTAAAGAAACAGTTACCTCAGTTAGCCGATGAGCAAATTCTTTTAGAACCAGTGATGCGTAATACTGCTCCTTGTGTGGCTTATGCTTCGTATAAGATTCAGAAAAAAAATCCTAATGCCAACATCGTAGTTGCTCCTGCCGACCAAATCATTCATAAATTAGATACTTTTTCAGAGGCTTTGCTTACAGCCATAGAGGCGGCAGAAAGAGAAGAAGTATTACTTACCTTAGGCATACAACCTACGCGCCCTGATACAGGGTATGGTTATATCAAAATGGCTGATATAGATTCACCTTCCAAGGTGAAAAAAGTAAAAACTTTTACAGAGAAGCCGAATTTAGAATTAGCTTTGGAGTTCTTAGAAAGTGGGGACTATGTATGGAATGCAGGAATTTTTATTTTTAATGTCAATACCATTATTGCGGCGTTTAAGCGATACCTCCCTGAGTTACATGGTATATTTCATGAGTTAAAAGAAGATTTTTACTCTCCTAAGGAGGAGAATAGTATCAAAAAAGCCTACTCGCAATGCCATAATATTTCCATAGATTATGGCATCATGGAAAAGGCTGATAATGTATATGTAGTACCTTGTGATTTGGGTTGGTCAGACCTTGGTACGTGGAAATCTCTTTACGAACAGTCTCCCAAAAATAAAGATGGTAACGTACTAAGTGGAAATATTATGACCTATGAAACCTCCAAATCAATCATCAAAATGCCAGAGGAGAAGTTAGTAGTAGTGCAGGGTTTAGATAACTACATAGTAGCAGAATATCAAAATGTACTTTTGATATGCCAGAAAGACCAAGAGCAAAGGATAAAACAATTTTTAGACGATGCTATCAAACAAAAAGGAACACAATTTTCATAAAATATGCTTATTTAATTTTGCTCTTTTAAAAAATATACCTAACTTTGCGGTCTTAAAATTCGGGTGCTTTGAGAAAGTTCAAAGAATTTGATATAGATTTGGTTGGCTTAGCCAATAAACAGCATGACTATCAGTATGTTGTAGAAGATGCTTTCTTTGCCCTATTTGAGAATAGTTTGGTACAAGTCGGCAAATGCGAAGTGGGCATTACTATAAATAAAACTGAAACCATGTTGGTTTGTGATTTTGACATTAGTGGTTCTATCCAGCTTACTTGCGACCGTAGCCTTGAACTGTTTGACTATTTGGTACAAAGTACAGAAAAAATAATTTTCAAGTACGGAGATGAGGCAAAAGAACTTTCTGATGAAGTCATTATTATTCCAAGAGAACTTGCCACGCTCAATCTTGCTCAGTATATCTATGAGTTCATTGGCTTGTGTGTACCCATGAAAAAATTACACCCAAGATTTGTAGAGGCAAGTGCAGGACAAGACTATGAGGAAGGCGAGGATATTTTAGTATATTCGTCTGCTACGTCTCCTCGCGAGGAGGAAGATAATGAAGGTTCACCAAGCACCGACCCAAGGTGGGAGGATTTGAAAAAGTTGATTAAGTAAAGTTTAATTAGTTGATAATAAAATTATTGAGCATATATTAATTTGTTGTAACAATGGCACATCCCAAGAGTAAGATTTCGAAAACAAGAAGAGATAAGCGCAGAACACATGATAAATGTACTCCTGCTACTATTGCCACTTGCCCTACCACAGGTGAAGCACATCTATATCATAGAGCGCACTGGCATGAAGGGAAACTGTATTACAAAGGAAAGGTAGTCATGGAAAAAGAAACCATTACTACGGATTCAGAATAGAACTTAATTTGGTGTTTTCATAGTTGTTTTTAGTTTTGAAAAAGGGGGAATCTTTATGATTCCTCTTTTTTTCTATCATTAACAAACCAAATTACTTTTTGAAAATAAAAATTCCTCGCAATAAGAAAACATTTCATTACTGCTTAGGGATAGACATGATGTATCTTAATTCTACATTCCGGGGTCTGGAAGCATCGGAGAAGAGAGCATTTTGATTACAAAAGGAACTTTATCTATCAAAATATATAAGATAACCAAAGAAAAAAGTATTACCTGAACCATTTTAAGCTTCGCAAGAGATAAAAAAGCCTTCAAGAGATGTTGGATATCCTCGCCGTCTGTGCCGTGAATGAGTCGAAAATACTTAGCTACTGTAAGAGTGAGTAAACCAATAATGACATACATAGAAGTAACTGCTAATTCGTAAATCATATCAGACCAATCCACCTCCATATCAGGATAAAGAAAAGCAGTGAGATAACTTAGCAAGTTGATTACACCATATACAATAGCAATCACTCCTGCCCATGTCATTCTTGTAGCAACTTTTAAGATGACCTTATTTTCTTCTTCATCAAATTCGTATTTTTGACCGTGCATATTTTTTCATTTTTTGGTGATAAAATCAAAATTGGTTGTATCTAAATCAATCACGGGCTAAAACTACAAATCTTAAAATAATAAATCAACAAATTATGCAATTGTTTTAAATTTTTTAAACTCAGAAGTTCTAAAAGGTGATTTCTTTTGCTACTTTCTAACAAAAGTTTTTTATCTTTATCTTAAATTAAAATCCTGTTTAAAACTATTTCTTGTATGAAGCCGATAATATTTTTTGCAATTACATTATTTTATGTGGATTGCCTCATTGCCCAACAGAGCGATATAGCCATTTTTAAAAATGGGACGGCTTTTTTAGCCAAAAAAATACAAGTAAATGCAGAAAATGGTACTATCACACTGCCATCACTTCCACAAGCCACCTTTGGAACTTTGTGGTTCTCAGCAGATAACAATACAATAAAACAAATAAGTAGTTTTACAGAAGAATTAAATACCTCGCTGGCAGTTTCCAATGTTGCTGATGTACTTCAATCCAATCAAGGTAAAAAAGGCACTTTTGTTTTTGATAATAATGTAAGCATAGAAGGAGTATTAGAAAGTGCGTCGGAGAAGGTTTTGCTAATTCGTACTAATGCAGGGAAATATTATATAAATGATGTAAAAAATTGTAAATCAGCAGAGTTTTCTGAAAAACCTAATATGCTTTTAGCTAAAAAAGAAAACAAAAAAATCATTAAGTTAGAATTTGCTAAAAAGAATGTTTCCCAAGCGCTACAAATGATGTATTTAGCCAAAGGATTGTCTTGGATTCCAAGCTATCATATAGACTTGCTGAATGATAACCAAGCCAAAGTTACCCTACGGGCTACCTTAATGAATGACTTGGAAGATTTAGAAAATGCTAATCTAAATTTGGTCGTAGGCGTGCCTAATTTTGCTTATAGCTACCTAAGTTCTCCCCTTATTTCTAATGAAAGCGTTGTTAATTTTCTCAATCAACTAAATCGTTATAGTAATCAATACTATGGAAGTACAGGCAACACAGGGGCTGTCAGAAGAGGGGATATTGCTACGCAGTCTTTCTCAAATGTAATAAGCGTCGACGTGGAAAGCGAAGACGAAACACTACTAAACGTTGAAACCGAAGGTAAGCAATCGGAGGACTTTTTCTTTTATCAACTGAAAAATATTACATTAAAAAAGCAAGGTAGAACTTTTCAAGATATTTTACAGCAAAACACTACCTACGAACATCTGTACGAAGTAAATCTCAATAGTAATAACACCAGCAGTTATACCAATCCGAGTGAAAGTACTTATGAAAACGTAAGTTTGGTTAATCATGCTATTATAATAAAAAATGAGTCTAAGTTTCCGTGGACTACAGGTACGGTCTTGCTGAGCAAGTTGCTCGATGGAGTAGCCCAACCTATTAGCCAAGATAAGCTAAGCTATACACCTGTCGGGGGAAAAGTAAAGATTCCACTTACCGTTGTTCCTGATGTATCGGTAAAGGACAGTGAAAAAGAGATAGATAGGAAAGCAAATATCAAGCAAAAAGATGGTTACTTTTACGATTTAGTAACCGTAGAAGCAAAAATAGATATAAAAAGTTTTAGAAATAATGCCCTTGAATTGAAAATCAACCGTAGTTTTACAGGGGAAGGTCTGAAGAGCAACGTAGCATGGAATATCGAGAAATTAGTAAGCACAAATAGCTATAACTACAATGCCTCAAGCAGGGCGGAGTGGAAAATAAAATTAGAAGCAGGAAAAATTGAAACAATTACGTATCAATATCAATTTTATGTTAGGAAATAGTTAATTTTTGATGAAGTTTTATACCTTTGGTTTTTTATATAATCAAATCAATCAGATATTGTCATTTTCAGTTATGGGATTAAATATGAAATTATTAAATTTTAAAAAGCTAAAACTGCCAAAGTTGAAACTTATTCGTACTGACCCTTTTGGCAATGTGATATTACTAAAAAGGGCTTTGATAGGAATGTTAGCTGTGGTTACTTATAGTAGGTTCAACATCGTCAATAAGTTAAAAATAGAAGGAACGGAGTACCTCATGGATTTGCCTGATAAAAATGTAATGTTCATTTCTAATCATCAGACCTACTATGCAGACGTAATGGCTTTGTATCATATATTTTGCAGCGTAAAGTGGCGTTTCCGCAATACGGTGCGTTACCCTATTTATTTTTTATTACCAAGAGCAAACTCTTATTATGTAGCCGCAGAGGAAACAATGAAAGACAGCGGCTTGATACCTAAAATTTTTTCTTATACCGGTGCGGTAACTGTAAGGCGTTCTTGGCGCGCAAAAGGACAGGAAGTGCAAAGAGGCGCAGATAGGCACGCTCCTGAGAAAATACAGAAGGCATTAGAATATGGGTGGGTAGTAAACTTTCCCCAAGGTACAACCAAACCTTACGCTCCTGTCCGAAGAGGCGTGGCACACTTAATTAAAGAATATAATCCTATCGTCGTTCCTGTGGTGATTAATGGATTTCGTAGGGCATTTGATAAAAAGGGTTTAAAATACAAGAAACGTGGCACAACGCTTTCTGTGAGATTTAAGCCACCTATTCGCTTTGATGATAGCTATACCTTAGACCAGATTCAGGAAGAGATTGCCAGATTGATAGAGCAAGAGCCCGAAAGGTCGCAGATATTTCACAGTTCGGTATCTTCTACTCAAGCAGAAGCCTAAGATATGCACACAATTACTGCAAGACTGATTTCTGGTTTACTTCACCCAGCTTTAATTCCTACTTATGTTTTTTCTTTTATATTCTTTTTTTCTCCTTCACTGATTGCTTACAAAAGTGAGCAGAAGTTTGCTTTGTTAGCAATGATTTTTCTGCTTACTTTTGTTTTTCCTGTGCTGAGTATTTTGGTCTATTATAGGCTACGTCTCATCGCCTCTCTATCCATAGCGAGCCGTCAGGAAAGAGTATTACCCTTTCTTACTATTAGTATTTTTTATTTGGTGATTACCTACTTTTTTTCTGCGCAGCCTCATATTTTCTCTTTGATTAGTCAGGTCATGTTAGGAATTACTTTGGTAGTGGTAGCAGTAACTATTTTGACTTTTTTTTATAAAATTAGCGTGCATAGTGCTGGTGTAAGTGGTGCAATAAGTATCTTCATAGGGCTTCAATCCTTGTATCCTCAAGAATATTTCTTATATCCCGTTATTTTATGGATTCTATTTTTGGGTTTCGTAGTATCTGCTCGTCTTGCTTTAGAAGCACATACCTACGATGAGTTGATAGCAGGAGTATTAGTAGGTTTAGGATTACCCGCTATGGCTTTATTTCTTGGAAATAACTATTGAGCCAATTTCCAATCTCTTTAGAAGTAAGGATATGGTCTATGGCTGTTAAGTGCATAGCAGCTCGAGGCATCGTATCTATAAAACATTCGCTTGGCTCTTGGACAATGGTTAGCCCTCCGCTTTCTCTAATTAATTTCATACCAAAAGCACCATCTTTGTTTGCTCCTGTCAATAATATACCTACCATATTTTCCTGAAAAACTTCTGAGGCTGATAGGAAAAGTACGTCTATGGAAGGACGGGAATACTGCACTAAGGGGCTGGAGGAGAGTGTAAAACACAAATCAAGTTCTACCACCAAGTGGTAGTTGGCAGGGGCTAAATAAATGTGTCCGCCTTGGATAGCTTCTCGGTCTTGTGGTTCTACAATAGGGATAGTGGTAGAGTATTGAAGTACATCTCTCAATCCTGACGATGTATCTGTTTGTAATCTGTGCAAACAAACCATAACAGCGCTATGCGGAGGAATGACAAGTTGTTCCAGAATAGCTTTGACAACCTTAATACTTCCTGCCGAGCCTCCGATGACGGCTACTTTCCTAATCATTTTTTACTATCTTTTGTTTATGCTGAATAACAATGAGTAAGTCTTCTATGACGTGTTTTAAATAATTTAGGCAAGCCTCACTCTTCACAAGGTAGTTATAAATACCCTCTGCTTGGAGTTCGGCTATCAAGTCTATATTTCTCTGTGCAGAAACCACAATCACTCTGATATTTTCATTGATAGCTCTAATCTGTTTAATCAAATCAAAACCGCTCATATTGGGTAAGATTAAATCTGCAATAACAATGACAGGGTTTTCATGTAATCTTTTTATCATGCTCTCTGCATCTTGAAAAATAACAATTTCTATGTTTTCCATTTCAGTCAGAGATAACCTTAGCAACATTCCTTCGGTGCGGTTATCTTCTATCACAAATATTTTATAATTATTTTCTGTATTGGTATTGTTCATATTGTATAAACTGGGAATAGCCTGATTTATTAGGGCAAATGTAAGTAAATAGCTTAACGAAGGCGAATTTTTTACCGACTTCTGGCAACTCTAAAGCCAATATTATAGCCACAATAAGAGGGATTGCCGTTGAATCGGCTGGCAACTCGGTTTTTTTCCGCGGTATCATGCCAACTTCCTCCGCGTACTACTCTGCTGATACCATCTTCTGCTCCCTTAGGGTTTTGAGCAGGGCTATTGAGATAGTATTCGCTATCGTACCAATCCGCGCACCATTCATATACGTTTCCGCTCAGGTCATATATGCCTAACTCATTAGGTTTCTTTGTACCTGCGGGGAAAGTCCCTTTATCTTGGGAAGAGCCTATGTACCAAGCTGTTTCATCAATGTTATTGCTTCCGCTGTATTTATATCCTTTGCTTTGCAGTCCTCCACGCGCCGCAAACTCCCATTCTGCCTCTGTCAGTAGGCGATATGGCTTTTTAGTTTGTTCTGAAAGCCACTTACAGTATGCCATAGCATCGTTCCAACTTACATGAATCACAGGGTGGTCGTATTCACTCTCAGGGCGTAAATTCCCTCGTGCATCATGCCGCCAAGTAATACCCTTCATATTTTTCCAACTGCCCGTGTAGATGTAGCTTTTGCCTATTTTTTCTGCTTCAGTTTGGTAGTTGGTTGCTTCTATGAAAGATTTGAACTGAGCTACTGTAACCTCAAACTTGCCAATAAAAAAATCATCAACACTAACTTCATGGATATTGACCTCATCATCTTTGGCTTCGGGGTCTTTGCTACCCATCTTGAAAGTTCCTCCTTTGACTTTTATCATCTCAGGAAGAGAAGGAACGAGGTCTTTTTTGGGCTTTCCCGTGGCTTCTGAAATTTGTGTGTCCATAGGTTTTCCAATGATAGAATCTGTGTTTGACTGATTACCTATCTTATCTACCTTGCCTTGATTATCATTAAGATTTTCTTTTTTTGTAGTATTTTTTTCAATTATCGGATTATTTGATTGCTCGTTAGTAATCATATTGGCAGAGTCTTTTGTAGAATTTTGAGCAACAGAGTCCTCCCTTGCTGTTTCTTCTTCAGCTACTTTGCCTCCACAAGCCCATAGTAAAACTAACAAAACAGGTAAGATGGCTTTATACATAATATTCATTGGAAGTTGCAAGTCAAAAAGGTGAATACGTCAAAGTCAATATAATTAAAAATTTGCAGGGGGTGATGACCTATGGCAATTAGGCTGTATTACAAAGGTAAGATAAAAAAATTTTAACTTGCTATTTTATACGTATGATTATTTGTAATTCTCTAATAATTGCAAAGGATTTCTTGGCTATGTACCAAAAAATCCTTGTGGTAAATCTGTAAACTTAGGTAATTCTTTTTTAATCATCTATGTCATCTATACTTTCGGGCATTCCTTTGCCTCTGCCTTCTCGCTTAGCGATGCGTTGGAGTAGCATTGCTTTAAATATTTTCTCTGCTCTGTACAAAGAGGCTAACTGTCTTACATTGATGACTTTAAGGAACTCCTGCTGATATCTTCGCTCCAAAGCAATTTCTTTTTCTCTGATTTCCAATATCTTATCTAAGTCCTTACGAAGTTGCTCATCAGATTTATTTTGAAAGCCTTTTTGTAGCTCGCGTTGCTGCTTTCGCAGCCCTTCCATCTCTTCGGTGTATTTGTTGTACACTACCCAAAACTGCTTTGACTGCTCGGCAGTAAGATTCAACTGCTGAGTAATCAGTCCTACTTTTGCCGCTTCTATTCGCTCTTTGATTTCACCTCCTTGTGCCCAAAGCGTATATGAAGCCATAAAGAATAAGATAGATAGCAATAGGTAATTTTTCATCATCTTTTTTCCAAATTTAACTATTTTTTTTTAATACCTTATTTTCATCTGCCTGTCCCAGTTGGGAAAATCGGACTCTCCTACTTATAGTAATTCCACAATTTCCTCTATGTCGATATTATCATCTAAGATTTCCTCTTCTAAAAAGATTGCCTCCTCGTCTTCTGCTTCTTCGTTAGTCAAGTAAAAGTTTACTAAGTCATATTCATGAATTTCGTTTTGGAGTAAATATGCTTTGATTTCTTGGGCGGAAATATCTAAATCTCCTACACTTGATACTTTCTCTTGGCTTGTATTCATAAAAACTATTCCCGCTACCAATACAATCACGATAGAAGTAATGACTAAGGCATATTTAGGTAACAGATATGAAGTCCAAACAGGAACTCCTTTTGATTGCTGAATGCGTTTGTGCATTTTTTGAGGGAAATGCTCAAAATACCCTTCTGGCGCATCATAGATATTGTCCAATTTATCGGACTCATCTAAATAAAATTGCTTTTTCATTTTTTTATCTGTTTGAAAACTTATAATTCCTGCGATAGCTGTTCTTCTATTTTCTTAACGGCATGGTGGTAAGAAGCCTTTAAGGCTCCTACCGACGTTCCTAAGACCGCAGACATTTCCTCATAAGTCATGTCATCAAAATATTTCATATTAAATACAAGTCGCTGTTTATCAGGTAAAGTAAGCAAAACTTTTTGAAGTTTTACTTCTATCTCTTCTCCTGAGAAGTGCATAGACTTGTTAGAGATATATGTATTGAGTTTCTGTGCCAATTCTTTTTTTACATCGTGAATAGGGAGCAGAAACTTGCGTTTTTTCTTTTCCAAAAAAGTCAAACACTCGTTGCTTGCAATACGATAGAGCCAAGTAAATAGCTGAGCTTCTTCGCGAAAGTTTGCCAATCCTTTCCAAGCTTTGATAAAAACCTCTTGTAGGAGGTCATCTGTATCATCATGGTCAATGACCATCTTGCGAATATGGAGATAAAGCCTCTCTTGGTACTTGCGTACTAAGAGGTGAAAAGCATAATTTCTTGTTTCCTCATTTCTAAATTTGGCAATTAAGTCCTTATCCTCCAATTCATTCTGATTTAATTGGCTCTTATTTTTCTGCTCGCTCTGACGAAACTGTGCTTGTTTAGGAATATCTTGACTTTGCTCTTTGGTCATATTGGCACTTCTATTATTTGTCAATTTGACTAATTCAAGGAGCGGAGGTTTAATCAAAGATGAATTTTATTTTAATTCTTATTTCCTTAACTTTTTTCTACGCAAATCTTTCCTATTTTTATTTTAAAAATAGTTATTTAAAATTTATAAAGATATGGAAAGGCGTTTATTTTTCAAGCAAACTTTTTCTTTGGTTTCTGCTGCTTATTTCGCTCCGCAAGTAGTGATTGGTTCTGCAACCCAAGTGGGAAAAACAGAAGAAATCAAACTGCGTTTTGCGGTAGCTTCTGATGGACACTATGGACAGAAAGATACTGACTTTCAAGGTTTTTTCAAAAATATTGTGCTTTGGCTCAATCAAGAGAAAAAGAAAAGAGGATTAGACTTTGCCGTATTCAATGGAGATTTGATACACGACGAGCCTCAGTTTCTTCCTTTGGCAAAAAATGCTTTTGACAAACTCAAAATGCCCTATTATGCTGTACAAGGCAATCATGATAGAGTAAGCAGGGAAGTTTGGCAACAAACTTGGGGCTACCCTGTCAATCACGATGTAGTTATGGGAGAGTACGTTTTTTTATTTGCTACCACTTCCAATGAAAAAGGTGAGTATCTGTGTGCAGATGTAAATTGGCTGAATGAAAAGTTGGATTTTTATGCCAATAAGAAATACATTTTTGTCTTTTTGCATATTACACAAAAAAAATGGACAAAGTACGGCATCGACTGCCCTGATGTTATCCATGCTTTTGAAAATCATGCTAATATTGCTGCTGTATTTCACGGACACGACCATGATGAGGACAACCTGAAAAAAATGACCCAAGAAAATCCTCGCAACTATTTTTTTGACGGACATTTTGGAGGGAATTGGGGTACGCCATACAGAGGCTACCGCATGGTGGAGATTTACAAAGATGAAACTGTTTACACCTATCAGTACAACCCTGAACTAACTCCTTTGATAAACTCGCACCAATGGAAAGGATAAAAATTGTCCTTTTCCCCCTTGTCCAATTAGTTTTTTGCTAACTTTGGTAAAAACGAACCTTTAAATACGTAATGTATGAAATTAGAAAAAAATCCTTGGACTACGCTCTCTACCCGTCCTGTTTATGACAATGCTTGGATTAGTATTCGCGAAGACCAAGTCATTAACCCTAAAGGTGGCAAAGGCATCTATGGTGTAGTAAGTTTTAAAAATATCGCTATTGGCATTATTCCTATTGATGCTGAGGGAAATACTTATCTCATTGGGCAGTATCGCTATACACTTAATGAATATTCTTGGGAAATACCTATGGGGGGAGGAAAAATCGGAGTGGATATTTTAGAATCTGCCCAACGTGAACTCAAAGAAGAAACAGGCTTTACTGCTTTGAGGTGGACAGAAATTATGAAACTTCATACTTCTAACTCCGTAACTGACGAGGTAGCCTATGTGTTTGTAGCAGAGGAACTTATCGCAGGGGAAACCCAATTTGAGGAAACCGAAGACCTACAAATCAAAAAGTTACCTTTGGAAGAGGCAATTAATATGGTAATGAACGGACAGATTACTGATGCTATTAGCGTAGCGGGTTTGTTGAGAGTAGCCATGAGGAAGTGATGATATAGTAGAAAATTAATGATTTTACCTCGTAAATGCTTTTTTTTCTAACAAAAGTAATATATTAGCGTATATATGGTTACAACTTCGCTTTCTATCCAAGTGATAAGTAAAGAAGATTTAACTTATTCTCTTGATAGCAAGTGAGTTAATGCGACGGCTCTTTATATACTCATACTCACTATCATTATTTATCATTTTAAAAATTTAAAAAATTATGTCATTGATTTGGAGTTTTATTATTTCGGTAGTTGCCGCTTTGATTGCGGGACGCTTAATTGCTGGTATTCAAATCAAAAGTATTACTGCGGCGGCGGTAGTAGCTTTGGTGCTTTCTGTAGCTGGTACTTTTCTGAGCAAACTGCTTATGATTTTCCTTGCTCCGCTCAACTGGATTACTTTAGGGATTTTGGGCTTGGTCGCAGGCGTAGTGGTCAATGCAATTTTAGTTATGATGATGGACAAGAAAGTAAAAGGATTTGAGGTAGATAGCTTCAGCTCTTCTTTGTTCTACTGTGTGGTGCTTGCTTTGGTACAAATGGTACTTCGCTGGATTTTCTAAGATATTTCTTATTTGAGATTTATACTTAAAACAAAATGGTTTGCAAACTTTTATAAGGTTTGAAACCTTATAAAAGTTAATTTTCAATCAAAACCAATTTCGATTGAGTATAAAAACGATAGCAGAAGTAAAAAACTGCTGTCGTTTTTTTATTTTTGCCTCCTCAAGATGAAAATTATGCTCAAATATTGGTGGCGGACTAAATTAGATAACGGCTGGTTTCTTACCATTCTGCTGATTTTTTTACTGGTCAGTATTCCTATTCTCTATATTCTTTTTCAGATTTTTAATCCTCCTTCTGAAACTTGGTTGCATATCAAAGAAAACTTATTAGCTGATTATGTATCAAATACGATTTTATTAAGCATAGGAGTAGCATGTCTAACTTTGCTGCTGGGTATTCCTTCTGCATGGTTGGTCAGTATGTATGAGTTCCCTTTGAGAGGCGGGCTGAGTTGGTGGCTTATTCTTCCTTTGGCGATACCTACTTATATCAATGCGGCGGTTTACAAAGCCATGCTTGGCTCTGCTATAATGAATATGTCCGGAGCCGTATGCGTGATAGCTTTTGTGCTATATCCTTATATTTATTTGATAAGTCGTAGTGTATTTGAAAAGCAATCCCAATCTGTTTTAGAAGTGGCGAAAATATTAGGAAAAAGTCGCTGGCAGTCATTTTTTAGCTTGGTTCTACCATTGGCACGTCCTGCTGTTTTTGGAGGGCTTTTTTTAGTGTTAATGGAGGTATTCAATGAGTATGGAGCGGTGAAGTACTACAACATCAATACTTTTACAAAAGGAATTTTTCGCGCATGGTTTTCTCTGGGTGATGTAGGGGCGGCGGTTAAGTTATCTGCTTATCTAATGATTTTTGTGTTTATTTTGGTAGGATTAGAAGCTTGGCAACGCAAAAAACAGCGATTTCATGATGCGGCTTTTTCTCCTAAGCCTATTCAAAGGGTTCATCTTAAAGGCTTAAATAGTTGGCTGGCTTTGATAGTATGCTTTATTCCTGTCTTGTTTGGTTTTGTTATTCCTCTGCTCCAACTTTTATATTGGGCAAGTACTGTTTGGGAAGCTATACCTTTCCCTAATATATACCGCCTTATAGGAAACTCCATAGGGGTAGCAAGTCTAAGCGCCATGCTAATTACTTTAGTGGCTATTTTGATGAATTATGCTGTGCGAATTAGTCGCCATGCATGGGGCAGATTCCTTGCCCAAGTAGCTACTTTGGGCTATGCCATACCGGGGGCAGTCATAGCTATAGGGAGCATGATGGTACTTATCAATGCAGATAATTGGTTAAGTAGTTGGATTCCAACAAAAAAAGGCTTTTGGCTAAATACTACGCTATTAGGCTTAGTGTATGCCTACTTGGTTAGGTTTTTAGCTGTAGGCTCGAATCCCATAGCCTCGGGCTGGCAGAAGATTAGTCAAAACATTGACCATGCCGCTTTGCTTAGTGGGCAAAGGAGAATCAAAAGTTTATTTACTTTACATTTACCTCTATTAAAAAACAATATAGTAGCCTGCTTTATTTTGGTCTTTGTAGATACGCTCAAAGAATTGCCTTTAACACTTATTTTGCGTCCTTTCAACTTTGATACCTTAGCTACTACTACCTTTGAAATGGCTGATGATGAACGCTTTGCAGTAGCAGGGGTGGCGGCACTCTTGATTATAGGCATAGGACTTTCAGCGATTTTCATTTTCAACAATTGGAATAAGGATTAAGAAAAAAATTGCTTTACATCAAAAAATATTATATTTGTAATACTTTTAATTTACCAAAAGTTTAATTATACTTAAAACAAAATGGTTTGCAAACGTTTATAAGGTTTGAAACCTTATAAACGTTAATTTTCAATCAAAACCAATTTCGATTGAGTACAAGTTTCAAAAAATAAAGCGTTCCCGCTTTTTCTGTCCCTTCCTTGCCGCTTTCCCCAGTGGGGAGAATTGGGCAGGGCAGAACCAAAGAACGGTTTATTTTTAAAAGCCAATTCAAAACTTTGGAGAAGTTATAATACAAAAATCATCATCTTTAACCTTTATAAAAAAATGGGTCAGTTTATTAAATTTACTATTGCCGCTGTCCTTGGAACTATCTTAGGTTTAGGGCTTTTGTTTTTTCTAATGATATGGATTTTAGGAGCAGTAGTCTCCTCTGCGGGTAATGAAAAAATCAGTGTAGAGCCTAACTCTATCTTACATCTTAACTTGAATACCACTATCAAAGAACAAGTAGAAGAAAATCCCTTCGAAGACCTTGATTTACCTTCGGAGCTAACCAGCAGCGTGGGTGGAATAGGGCTTTTTGATTTGAAAGAAGCAATAAAAAAAGCAAAAACTGATGCTAATATCAAAGGTATCTACTTGGAGGTAGGTATGATTAATGCAGGTTTCGCTTCTTTGCAAGAAATCAGAGAGGCGCTTATAGACTTTAAGGAAGCTAATAAATTCGTCTATACTTATGGAGACATTTATGGAGAAAGTTCCTATTTGGTCGCCTCAGTAGCGGATAAAATTATACTGAATCCACAAGGGGTTTTAGAGTTCAATGGACTTTATTCTGAAAGAATGTTTTATACCAAAATGCTTGAAAAAGTAGGTATCAAACCTGAGATTTTTAGAGTAGGAGAGTTTAAAAGTGCAGTAGAGCCTTTCCTCTTAGACAAAATGAGTCCCGCAAGTCGCTTGCAGACGGAGTCCTACCTAAATAGTATCTATAATTTTTACCTTAAAAACATTAGCGAATCGCGAGGTATTGCAGTAGAAGATTTGAAAAGCATAGCTAATAAAATGGCAATTAGAAATTCAGGTGAAATGTTAGCCGCCAAACTCATTACCGATACAATGTATTATGACCAAGTAGAAGCAGAACTAAAAAAAGCGAGTGGCATAGAGGAAAAGAGTAAATTGAAACTGGTAACTTTAAAGAAGTACATGAAAGTTCCTAACCCAAACGATAAGTATAATGCTAATAAAATAGCAGTCATTGTAGGGGAAGGGGAAATTACAGACGGTAAAGGAGGGCAAGATGAAATTGGAGGGGATAAAATAGCCGCAGAAATTCGAAAAGCGCGCCAAGATGACAAAGTAAAAGCCATAGTATTGAGAATCAACTCGCCGGGCGGTAGCGCACTTGCCTCTGACAAAATGTGGAGAGAGGTAATTCTTGCCAAAGAAACAAAGCCTATCATTGCCTCTATGAGCGATGTAGCGGCTTCGGGAGGATACTACATGGCAATGGGTTGTAATAAAATTGTGGCTCAGCCCAATACTATTACCGGCTCCATTGGTATTTTTGCGCTTCTGTTTAACGCCCAAGAGTTATTGAATAATAAGATAGGACTTACTTTTGACGGGGTAAAAACTGGAAACTTCGCTGATATAGACGGATTTTATCATAGAAACTTAACCGAAGCAGAGCGTCAGGTCTTCCAACAGTCGGTCAATCGCGGGTACGAGGACTTTACCAGCAAAGCAGCAAAAGGAAGGGGTATGCACTTAGATAGTCTTAAACGCATCGCAGGGGGAAGAGTATGGACTGGAGAGCAAGCGCAAAGTTTGGGCTTGGTAGATGAGTTAGGCAACTTTGAAAAAGCAGTCGCCTTAGCCGCCAAAGCCGCCAATCTCCAAGAGGGAGAGTATGCCCTAAAGTTTTATCCTCAAAAACAAAGTTTTATAGATAAATTACTGAAAACAGGGGAAAGTACACTTAAAGAAAAATCTTTGCGCAGCGAATTAGGGGAATTATATCCTATATATAAGGAAATTCAACGCCTGAAAAATTTACAAGGGTTGCAAGCAAGACTGCCTTATTATGAGGAAATTAAATAATTATAGGATTTATACTCAACCTTATAGAGTTTTATAAACTTTATAAGGTTAAATTATTTTTATTTGAGCATATATACAAATTCATTTATCAATACCAAGAAATGAGTACGTTAGACACATTAGAAGATACTCTTATTGACTATACTATCCGCAATGATTGGACGAGAGAAGAAATTAGTGAGATTTTTCACTCGCCCATCTTAGAACTTATCTATCGCGCTGCTACTGTGCATCGCCGATTTCACCCCCCCCAAGAGGTACAGGTATGCACCTTGCTATCTATCAAAACAGGAGGCTGTCCCGAAGACTGTGCTTACTGTCCACAAGCGGCTCGCTACCATACTGGCGTGAAAGTGCATAAACTTATGACCGTTAAGGAAGTGTTAGCCAAAGCGCAGGAGGCGTTAGAAGCGGGCAGTACGCGTTTCTGTATGGGTGCGGCGTGGAGAGAAGTAAGAGATAACAAAGATTTTGACAAAGTAATAGAAATGGTCAAAGGCGTTGCTCAAATGGGCTTGGAAGTTTGTTGTACCTTAGGCATGCTTACTCCGCAACAAGCCCAAAAGCTCAAAGAAGCAGGATTGTATGCCTACAATCATAATTTGGATACCAGCGAGGAGTACTATGACGAAATCATTACTACTCGCACCTATCAAGACAGGTTAGAAACGCTTGAAAATGTGAGAAAAGCAAAAATATCCGTTTGCTCAGGTGGTATCATAGGCATGGGAGAATCCCTCAATGATAGGATAGGCATGTTGCATACTTTGGCAACTTTACCTGAACACCCCGAATCCGTACCTGTTAATGCACTGGTAGCAGTAGAGGGAACGCCTTTGGAAAATCAAGAGCGAGTATCTGTCTGGGAAATGCTTAGAATGATAGCTACGGCAAGGATTATTATGCCAAAAGCTATGGTGAGGCTGTCTGCGGGGCGAGTACAAATGAGCATAGAAGAACAAGCCTTGTGTTTTTTAGCAGGGGCTAATTCCATTTTTGCAGGCGAAAAACTGCTTACTACCCCTAACCCTGAATATGATAAGGACAAGGAGATGTTCCAAGTGCTTAACCTAAAACCCAGAAAGTCTTATCAAGCTAATTAAGGTACAAAGAATAAGCCCGTAGAGTGTTATGCTTGCCTTAGAGCCTCTCCTACGGCATTTGATAAAGCAACTTACTAACTAAATAATTACAAAAAAAGCAAAATATTAATTTAATCATTATCTTGCAGTGAGAATAAGCCAAAAGAAAAGGTCTGCAAACTAAACACAAACAAATGAAATCACCTATTATTAACAATATAAAAATCAATGCAAAATCAAGGTAATTGCTATGGACGACCTCTCTCCTGATATAGAAATTACGGAACTTCGTAAACTTACACAAGTCATTAAAGATAAATACGACTATGACTTTAAAGATTACGCTATGTCTTCTTTCAAAAGAAGAATCAAACGAGTTTTGGATTTGTATAAGTTCAAAAATGTAGATAAACTCATTAGCGTATTAGAAAATAATGCTGATTTTTTTGATGAGTTCGTTTCTGAAATCACAGTGAACGTAACAGAGATGTTCCGCGACCCTACTTTTTGGAAAATACTCAAAGAACAGATTATTCCTAATATATTACTTAATCATAGCAAAATTACTATTTGGCATGCAGGATGCTCCTCAGGGGAGGAAGTAGTTACAATGTGTATGGTCTTAGACGAAATGGGTGTATTGGACAAGGCAAAAATTATTGCTACCGACATAGACACGGCGATTATCAACAAAGCTAAAAATGCGACCTACCCTCTCAAAAATATGGACGTGAATAGTAAGAACTATGCTCGTTATCAAGGCACACGCAGTTTGGAGTACTATTACAAAGAAGTAAACGGGGAGGCTGTGATTCACAAATCTTTGTTAGAAAATGTATCCTATCGCAAGCACGATTTAGTGCAAGGAGTGGTTTTTTCTAAATTTGATTTGATACTTTGTCGCAATGTAATGATTTACTTCAATCAGACCTTACAAAATAATGTATTGAATAAACTTCATGAAAGTCTATTCAAATATGGCTACTTAGCGATTGGCTCAAAAGAATCTCTGATTTGGTGCGAAATAGCCAATAAATTTATTGTGGTAAACAATGAAGAGAAGATTTACAAGAAAGTAAAAGACTAAAAAAACTGCATTCATTACCGATGAGATACAATTTGAGCAATAAATATAAAGCGATTGTAATAGGTGGTTCTGCAGGCAGTTTTCAGGGAATTACTCAGATTTTAGCTAATGTGCCTAAAGACTTTCCTCTGCCTATGTTTTTGTGCTTACATCGTTTGAAGCACGTAAGACACGGCTTTGTAGAAGCACTATCTATTAAAAGTAATAAAGTAATCTCTGAACCATTTGACAAAGAAACTATCAAAAAAGGAGCAGTGTATCTGGCACCTGCTAACTATCACATGTGCTTGGAGTTGGGCAGTACGCTTGCGCTTTCTACCGAAGACTTAGTCAATAACTCTCGCCCAGCCATAGATTTAACTTTTGAAACTGCCTCTTACGTATATAGAGATAAACTCATCGGTATCTTACTCTCAGGAGCAAACAAAGATGGAGCGTACGGAATGATGAAAATAAAGCAACGAGATGGACTAACGATTGTGCAAGACCCCAATGAAAGTATGATAAATGCCATGCCCAATGCGGCATTGGCAGCAACAAAAATAGATTATACCCTGACTATTACACAGATAATTAATTTTTTGTATGAGTTAGATAAATTATATAGAACAGCATGAAATCTTCACTCAGACCGATAAGCATTTTTGCTATTATCGCTTTTATCATGGGAGTTTTTTTTATCCTATATTATGTATTTTTCTCATTTCCAGCAGATTTGAAAGAGGCTTTAGCCATTCAGAATGCCGCAGAGATAGAAAAAATCAAAGCTATATCTGTGCGTTTGCTTTGGATTATAGGAGCGCAACTTGCCCTTGCTTTGTTTATCTTCGTCTTACTTTCTATAGATAGACGAAAAAATAAAGTAGAGAATGTGATTTATGTAGAAAAATATATTCAAAAGCAAGAAAAAAGTACAGACGTATCAAACAGCGAAAATAATAATTACGCTGATAGAATCAATGCACTGACTTCATATCTTAGCCAGCTCAATCGCCCACTCAAAGAAAAATTCAAATATGCTTTGGAAGGGCTATGCAAAGAATTAGAAGCCTCTATTGGTGCGGCGTTTATGACGGTAAGGATAGAAGACAAGAAATACATAGAATTTGTTGGGGGGTATGCGTATCATCTTCCTGATAGTCAATATCTCCGATTTGAATTTGGAGAAGGTATTGCAGGACAGGTAGCCAAAAGTGGTAAAGAAATTAATATTAGTGCTGTACCACAAGGATACATCACTGTTATTTCTGGTTTAGGGAAAGCTACTCCTAATTACATGATGGTCATTCCTGTAAAGTCAGGGGAGAATGTATTAGGTGTTTTGGAAATTGCTTCTTTCAAACCCTTTGAGGAGGCAGAATTAGCTTTTGCTAAGCAAGTAGCTAATGCTATAATATAAAAAAAGCTGTCTTTTTGGACAGCCCCTCTATTGTTATTTTTTTATAAGCTAAGGATAAGTACCTGTCCTATTTTTAGTTTATTATCTTGAATTTTATTGATTTTCTTTAGAGTATTGATAGGAATATCATACTGGTTAGCTATACTCCAAAGCGTTTCGCCTTGTTTAACTATGTGTTGTTTCTTATCAATGCTTTGAGTCTTGTTTGCAGAAAGATTGCTTTCTGAGGTTTTCACCACCGAGATAGCTTTCGCTCCTCCATCAGTTTTTGATTGTTCTACTTTACTTGCGGGCGTATTAGTAATATTTTTTATTGCAATACTCTCTTTTACTTGCTCTCTTGGAGTAACTTTCACTGCACTCTCATTCACGATTAATTTTGTGTTCGGGTGGATTTTCTCAGAGGCTAAGTTGTTCCATTGCTTTATCTGTGCCACCGAAATACCATATTTTTTAGCAATAAGCGTAAGAGATTCACCATTTTGCACGGTATGATGCGTAACGTGGCTCTCCTTTTGTACTTCTGCATGGTTAAGTGTACTCTTTACAGATGCGTTTTCTTTTATTTCTTGCTTTTCTGCGGCATTTTTTCTTTTAATTACTAAACTACGCCCTTCGTGAATCATATTGTTAGATAGATTATTCCAAGTTTTGAGTTGGGTAGTAGTAACACCATAGCGGCTGGCAATCATGCTTAGGGATTCCCCTTTCTTAATTTTATGGTAAATCTTGTCTGTTTCTATGTAAGACACTTTCTTAGCACCCTCTGTTTTAACAATAGGCGAGGTACTATTTTCCAAAATACTTTCTCTATTTTCCAAAAAATAGTCCATACGGTCAGCAGGAATGCGCAAAGGATAGTTTCTCATAGAAGCATGGATAAATCCACGCTTGAGAGCAGGGTTGAGTTCTGCTAAGTCTTCCACGCAGACGTTGATTTTTTTAGCTAAGTCTTTGATATTCAAGTTTTTATTGATGTAAACTACTTCAGACTCTATTGGGTAAAATGGTTGATTTTGAATCAAGTTATGCTCTTCGGCAAAGGTTTGTGAATAGACTACTGCGGTAAAAATTGGTACATAGTTGCGGGTTTCTTTGGGCAAAAAATTATAAATAGCCCAAAAATCTTTGATGCCTCCTGCTTTGCGAATAGCTCTGCTCACCGTGCCGGGGCCGCAGTTGTATGCCGCCAATGCCAATTCCCAATTTTGGTCAAAGGTTTCATACAGGAACTTGAGGTATTTACAGGCAGCAATCGTTGCTTTTTCTGGGTCCATGCGCTCATCTACAAAGGCATTAGCATTCAATCCCATCATTCTTCCTGTTTGTAGCATAAACTGCCACAAGCCCAAAGCCCCTGCTCGCGAAAGTGCCTTAGGCTCAAGGGCTGACTCTACAATAGAAAGATATTTGAGCTGGTCTGGTAAGCCATATTCTTTCAAATATTTCTCAAAAAGAGGAAAATACAAAGTACGCTTTGCCATAAGTCTAAGCGTATAATTTCTTCTCTGTCTTGTGTAATAATTGATAAAGGTTTTGACAGTTTCTGTGAGTCTAAATGGGAACTCTGTTTGCGTGCTAAGTGCATTGAGGCGCTGCTCTACTAAGGTATAATCTATTTCAGGTACGTACTCATAAGAGGTGTTTTGGTCGTCGTAGTGGATAATATCAGGGTTAGGAGAATAGACTAAATGAGGATTGGTTTCAATATCTTTACAGATAGCCTCGGGGGCATCTGCTATGGCTACCTCCATATCAAATCCATTGATTTCGCCAATCGGATGTATAAAGTCTAAATAATCCCTAAATATGATTAAACCTAATTCATAGTTTCGTTTAACATCTAAAGAATCTGCTATTCGCTTTAACTTCTCATCGTGGTCAGTGGCTTGCCCTAATGCGCTCAATTTTACTAATACGAAAAGACTACTTGCAAAAAGAACCTTGAAATTTAATGACATAATTATAAATTCATTAAATACGACAATCTAATTAGTTTGGGTAAATTTCTCGAGTTTGATTTGGCACAAAATCACAAAAAGCAAGTTAAATAGATGTATATCTTCTACTTCCTATCGTCTTTTACAATATTTAACCCTCCAAAAGTAATAAAACAAATTAGAAAAATACTAAAATTTTTAGGAGTTTATTAAAAAATCTGACTGCAAGAGGTAAACTACGCACAAATCTTGTAGATATGCAGGACTTGTGAGATTAAATTTATTTGTAGTATTATCTATTTTTGTTTATCTTTGAGAACTACTTTTATAAAAAATTAGCTAAATTACATTAACCTTTATAGACGTATGAAAAATCTTTTCCTAATCTTATGCTTGTTTATGTTGTTGGCAATCTCTTGTAAGAAGGGGAAAGTAAGTCCAACAGACGATAATAATACAGCAAATACTTCGCCTCCTACTACTACCACTCCTGCGGAAAGAAAATTGGTTTGGTCTGATGAGTTTGATTACACAGGGCTTCCAGATGCCAGAAAATGGAATTATGATGTAGGGGGACATGGGTGGGGCAATCAAGAAAGACAGTATTATACTCGAGCAAGAGAAAAAAATGCACGCGTGGAAAATGGAAAGCTAATTATAGAAGCACATAAGGAAGATTTTAGCGGCAGTCAATATACTTCGGCTCGGCTGGTTACCAAAGGTAAAGGAGACTGGACGTATGGACGCATAGAAGTCAAAGCTAAGCTACCCCAAGGGAGAGGAACTTGGCCTGCTATCTGGATGCTTGCCTCTACTGAGCCTTTGAGATGGCCTGATGATGGAGAGATAGATATTATGGAACACGTGGGTTTTGACCCCAATGTGATTCACGGAACAGTGCATACCAAAGCATATAACCACTCGATAGGTACGCAAAGGGGGGCGCAAATCAGAGTCCCTGATGCACAAGAGGCTTTTCACATATATGCGATTGAGTGGACAAAAGACTATATAGACTGGTATGTTGATGATAAAAAATACTTTTCTTTCAACAATGTAAGCGGAACCAAGGAAACTTATCCTTTTACTTACAATTTTCACTTATTGCTCAATATAGCTATTGGTGGAAGTTGGGGAGGACAGAGAGGCATAGATGATACTATTTTCCCACAGCGTTTTGAAATAGACTACATAAGAGTTTATCAGTAAGGCACCCAAAATTCTTTTTAATAAAAGAAGTTAATTTCTTGACAAAGGGGCACGGGATTTTATAATTTTGCCTTCCATTTTTTTTAAAAAAACACTATTGATGAAACTCTCAGCGTTTAAGTTTGATTTGCCTGATGATGCTATTGCTTTACACCCTACGCCTAACCGAGATGAATCTCGTTTGATGGTAGTACATCGCTCAACAGGGAAGATAGAACATCGCATTTTTAAAGATATTTTAGATTATTTTGATGAAGGCGATGTCATGGTCATTAACAACACTAAGGTATTCCCAGCGCGACTGTACGGGAAAAAAGAAAAAACAGGAGCAAAGATAGAGGTATTTTTACTTAGAGAGCTTAGCAAAGATGCACGACTTTGGGACGTACTTGTCGACCCCGCACGCAAGATTAGAGTAGGAAATAAACTTTATTTTGGTGATGGAGAATTAGTAGCAGAAGTCATAGATAATACTACCTCGCGAGGGCGTACTATCCGATTTCTGTTCGATGGAAACGATGAGGAATTCTCCAAAATGATTAATGAGTTAGGCGAACCTCCTATCCCTAATGATATTAAAAAACTTCGTCCTGCTGATATGGAAGATAGAGAAAGGTATCAAACTATTTTTGCTCAGCATATAGGAGCTGTAGCCGCACCCACAGCAGGACTGCATTTTACCCCGCATTTAGTGCGAAGGTTACAACTCAAAGGAGTAGATATAGAACCTATTACGCTACATGTAGGCTTGGGTACTTTCAGAGAAGTAGATGTCGAAGACCTTACAAAGCATAAAACTGACTCCGAGAATTACAACGTGCCTTTGAAAACCGCAGAAAGAGTGAACGAGGCTTTAGATGCAAATAAGAAGGTGTGTGCGATAGGTAATACCGTAATGCGTACTTTGGAAACCTCAGTAACAGCAGGCGGAAGATTAAAAGATAGCAGTGGGTGGACTGATAAGTTCATTTTCCCTCCTTACGATTTCAAAATTTGTAAGGCTTTAGTGACTAATTTTCACAAACCCATGTCCACTTTACTAATGATGGTTTGTGCTTTTGGAGGCTACGATTTGACCATGAAGGCATACGACATTGCTATTAAGGAGCGTTATCGCTTTTTTACTTACGGCGATGCTATGCTTATTTTATAAAGTTGAGTGCCTTATTGCCAAGCATATTCTATGTTTGATTTTTTATTTTATAGAGAAGAAGCGCCACTAATTTTCACCCAAGCTACCTTCTGGGGATTTTTTACTGTGGCTCTCCTTTGCTATCATTTCTTGTATCAAAGGATAGCCGCAAGAAACATGTACCTCATGCTGATAAGTATGTATTTTTACTATCTTTCGGGAGGTTACTTTTTTACCTTGCTCATCTTCTCTACCTTAGTAGATTACTACATTGGCAAGTGGATGTATGCTTCTGAGAACCCCTCCAAAAGAAAGCTATTAGTTACTGCCAGCGTAGTGATTAATCTTTCCGTTTTGGCATACTTCAAATATGCCTATTTTTTTGTGGATACTATCAACTCACTTTTTGGAACTTCTCTGATAGTTACTAACTACTTAGCCGTGTGGACAAACGCTATAGCTTTTACGGATTTTGACATTAATACTATTGTTCTACCCGTAGGTATTTCCTTTTATACTTTCCAAACTATTAGCTATTCGGTGGACATTTATCGCAGGCAAGTAAAACCTGTAAAAAATATTTGGGATTTTGCCTTTTATGTGAGTTTCTTCCCCCAATTAGTCGCAGGACCTATTGTGAGAGCGTCGGACTTTGTGCCGCAGATTTACCAGCCTTATCAAGTCAGCGAAGCCGAGTATGGTAAAGCTATTTATTTGATTTTATGTGGATTAATTAAAAAAATATTCGTTTCAGATTATATTTCTATCAATTTTGTAGATAGAGTATTTGCAGAGCCTCTCAAATACAGTGGCTTTGAAAACCTAATGGCTGTGTACGGCTATGCCATTCAGATTTATTGCGATTTTTCAGGTTATACAGATATTGCCATAGGCATTGCCCTTTTGTTAGGTTTTCGGCTAAATATTAACTTTAACTCTCCTTACAAGGCACAAAATATTACTGACTTTTGGCGACGATGGCACATTTCTCTTTCCTCTTGGCTACGAGATTATCTTTATATTTCGTTAGGGGGAAACCGAAAAGGGAAAGTACGAACATATATCAATTTATTGATTACCATGCTTTTAGGAGGTCTTTGGCATGGGGCGCATGTACGGTTTATTATCTGGGGTGCCTTGCACGGAATAGCCTTAGCAGTGCATAAGGCATTTATAGAGGCGTTCCCTTCTAAAACAAACACCTTAGGAGGCAAAATTCTCAACGGCATCATCACCTTTCATTTTGTTTGCTTCTGTTGGATTTTTTTCAGAGCTACCGATATGCAAATCGTCAGCGATATGCTAACTCAAATAGGAACAAATTTTGGTTTTGAGTATATAGAAGCTAATATCAGTGAATATTACAAGATATTTTTTGTGATGTTCTTAGGCTACTTGGTGCATCTGCTGCCAAGTGATTTTAAGGCAGACCTTAGAGAAACTTTTGTTCAGCTACCCGATTTGACCAAAGCGATTATGATAGTAGGCGTAGTATTACTACTTTATCAAGTAAAAACCGCCGCTTTGCAACCTTTTATTTATTTTCAGTTCTAAAAGAAAGTAACTAAACAATTTTGTAAATTACGTTAAACCTATTGAAACTTGGAAGCCTTAAAAAAATACAAATATACTTTCTTCTTTGGTATTTTAGGTAGCTTGTTTTTTATTCCTTTCATAGGCAATGTGCATCTTTTTGACTGGGACGAAATCAACTTTGCCGAATGTGCCAGAGAAATGATAGTTACAGGAAATTACTTCCGCATGACTATTGATTACTTACCTTTCAACGAGAAGCCTCCACTTTTTATTTGGTTCCAAGCAATATCTATGAATCTATTTGGCGTGAATGAGTTTGCGGCGCGCTTCCCTAATGCTATCTGTGGAGTAGTTGCCTTAATCGTATTATTTCACATAGGAAAAAAACTTTACGACCAGACTTTTGGCATCTTTTGGGCGGGCAGCTACTTTGGCTCTATCCTACCTCATTTCTACTTTAAGTCAGGCATTATAGACCCATTTTTTAACTTATTTATTTTCTTAGGATTGTACTATTTCTTTCTGTTTTACAAAGGTTGGTCTGCCAAAGAAATCACATCTAATTCCAAGAGGAAATGGCATGACTTAGCATTAGCTTCTTTATTCATCGGACTGGCGATTATGACAAAGGGACCTGTGGCTTTTTTAGTAATTTCTTTGTGTGTAGGGGTGTATTATCTCTATACCCTTTGGAAACCTTTGCCAACTGCCCAACCCTTAACCTTGTCTTTTTTCTTTAGAGAATATTTAGCCTTCAGCGTAGGTACTTTAGCAGTTACTTTGGTGTGGTATGGAGTAGAGTTCCTGTTGCATGGAGAAAAATTTATCATAGATTTTACCTTGCGTCAGTATGCCATGCTTTCCACGCATGATGCTGGACATGAGGGCTTTATAGGCTATCACTTCGTCGTGTTGCTCTTAGGTTGTTTTCCGGCTTCTGTTTTTGCTCTTGCCTCTTTTAGCAAGCAAGAGCAGGAAAAAGACTATCAAGTGCTTTTTAAAACATTCATGCAAATTCTATTTTGGGTGGTGCTTATCCTATTTTCCTTTGTCAAAACCAAAATCGTGCATTACTCTTCGCTCTGTTACTATCCTCTGACCTATCTCTCTGCGCTTACTTTATATCAACTTTGGCAGGGAAAGATGCAGTATAAGAAATGGATAAGTATTGCTTTATCAATTATTTGTATAGTTTGGGGGCTGGTAGTTGTAACTGTACCTCTGATAGGGCTAAATCCGCAATTCATTCAGGAACTTTTAGCAAACGATAAATTTGCTCAGGCTAATTTTAATGCAGAAGTACCTTGGACAGGCTGGGAGGCTTTGGTGGGCGTTTACTTCATTATTGTTTTGATAATAAGTATCTTTTTTTTCAAAAAAAATCATATTCTAAGAGGATTTTATATCCTTTTTGGAGGGACGGCAGTAATGCTTACCTTGGTACTGATTTTTTACCTTGGGAAAGTAGAACGCTATACACAAAGAGCCGCCATAGAATTTCTCAAAACTTTGCAAGGAAAGGATTGCTACGTAATGACGATTGGGTACAAAAGTTATGCACAATACTTTTATGCGCAGACACAACCTGCGACAAAGCCCCAATTTGATGGAGATATTCGTTGGCAAAACTGGCTCTTTTACAATAAGATAGATAAAGACCTATACGTACTTACTAAAAATACTACCGAGCAGGAACTATTGGATTTGATAAAACCTAATCAAGCAGAGTGGGAAAGATTATACGAAAAAAATGGTTTTGTCTTTTATAAAAGGGCAAGCCGTTGATGCCTACTCCTGCATAATTGTATTATTGAATGATGAAACCCAAAATCCTATTTCTTATTCCTTATCCTTTGGGAGTTGCTCCCTCTCAACGTTTTCGGTTTGAACAGTATTTTGAAATTTTGAAAGAAAGTGGTTTTGAATTTGATAGTCACTCTTTTGTAGATGAAAAAACTTGGGAAGTTCTGTACTTGAAAGGATATTTGATGAAAAAAACAATAGGTATTTTACAGGGATTTCTTAGAAGATTTTACCTATTATTTTTCTTAAAAAAGTACCACTTTGTATTTATTCATAGAGAAGCCGCCCCTCTTTTTCCTCCTATTTTTGAGTTTTTGATAGCTAATGTTTTCCAGAAAAAAATCATTTACGACTTTGACGACGCTATTTGGCTACCGAATACGTCCAAGCAAAATCGTATGGCTACTTTTTTAAAATTTAGTAAAAAAGTAAAATATGTCTGTCGGTGGGCATATAAAATTAGTGCAGGCAATGATTACCTCTGTGCGTATGCTCGGCAGTTTAATCCGAATGTAGTGCTAAATCCTACCACCATAGACATGAATCATCATAAGAAACAAGAAAATCAAGAAGTGAGAATAGATGATAAAATAGTGATTGGCTGGACGGGTTCGCACTCTACGCTAAGATATTTGCAAGAAATAGAAAGAGTCATCAAAGAAATAGAACAAAACTATCCTATTACTTTTTTAGTAATTGCCAATCAAAAGCCTGAAATACAGGTAGATAGTTTGGTTTTTGTTCCTTGGAAGAAAGAAAGTGAGGTAGTAGATTTGTTGAAAATACACATTGGGATAATGCCGCTGACCGATGACGAGTGGGCAAAAGGCAAGTGCGGTTTTAAAGCTCTCCAATATATGAGTTTAGGGATTCCTACGCTTGCCTCTCCGGTGGGAGTAAATACAAAAATTATACAAGATGGTAAAAATGGCTTCTTATGCGACAGGGCGGAGGTTTGGCGAGAGAAAATTATTTTATTGATTGAAAATGAAAATCTTAGAATAGAGTTAGGGAAAAATGCACGGCGGACAGTAGAAAAATACTACTCTGTGCAGGCTAATAAGGAGAATTTTTTGAATTTATTTAGTTAAACCTTCTAAATCGCGTTTTTCTACTAACTTTGCAAAAACTTTTTATTATATGTGCGTGTTAAAGTTTTACATTATACCGAATCCTACAAGATTTTAAAAACCTTATAGGATTAATAAATATAAATCAATTATTGTAACTATGGCAACAGTTATTTTGGGAATTGCTTTTGTAGGTTTATTTTTTGTAGCCTTATCTGTTCGGCTCATTTTCTTAAAAAATGGAGAATTTAGAGGTACTTGTGCCAGTCAAAGTCCTTTTCTGAACAAAGAGGGGATTACCTGCAATGTATGCGGCAAAGAAGTAGGAACTTGCGAGAAGGAAACAGCAAAAGCCTAATGCAGAAAAATAATCCCAAAGTCCTCAACGCGTGGTGTTTATACGATTGGGCAAATTCGGTATATGCACTTATTATCTCCTCTACCCTTTTTCCTGTTTATTACAATAACGTTACTCGCAAGGCTTTTAGCGGAGAAGAAGTTTATTTTTTAGGCTTTAAGGTAAGCAATACTGTGATTTATTCTTATTCTATCTCAGTAGGTTATCTTATTTTGGTGTTGATATTGCCTATACTTTCGGGAATAGCGGATTATAGTGGACGCAAAAAAACTTTTATGCAGTTTTTTACATGGATGGGAGGGCTTTCCTGTATCGCCTTGTTTTTTTTTCATGGACAAAATATAGAATTTGGTGTTTTTTTTTCTATGCTGGCAGTATTGGGCTATGCGGGGAGTTTGGTCTTTTACAATTCCTATCTTTCAGACATCGCCAGTAAAGACCGTCATGACTATCTGAGTGCCAAAGGATATGCTTGGGGGTACGTAGGGAGTGTTATTCTGCTCTTGCTTATCATGCCGTTGATTATTTTTTACCCACACTTTGGTTTGACCAACGAATTGGAGGCAATGAGATACGGCTTTCTGATGACAGGCTTGTGGTGGATTGGTTTTGCACAAGTTACTTTTTACTTTTTGCCTTCTCCTACGGGGAACAACTCCTTACAACATCTCTTTTCACAAGGATATAAGGAAATACACAAGGTTTTTACTTTGATACAAAACATGCCTACGCTTAGGATTTTCTTATTTTCCTTCTTTTTTTACATTATGGGCGTACAAACGGTGATGTTTTTAGCGGCGACTTTCGGAGAAAAAGAAATAAGGCTGAGCAGTGAAAAACTGATTATTACTATTTTGCTGATTCAAATATTGGCTGTAGCAGGGGCTTATTTTTTTGCTTGGGTTTCTGAAAAAAAAGGGAATCGTTTTTCACTTTTATCTATGCTTGTGATTTGGATTGGAGCGTGCTTAGGGGCTTATTTTATTCGAAGTGCATATCATTTTTATATTTTGGCGATTATTATTGGGTTGATTATGGGCGGCATACAATCACTTTCTCGTTCTACTTACTCCAAACTTATTCCCCAAGACTCTTCCGATACCACTTCCTTTTTCAGTTTTTATGATGTTAGCGAAAAAATAGCCATTGCTTTGGGTACGTTTGTGTATGGCATGGTAGAACATATTTCTGGGAGCATGAGAAATAGCACGATTGCATTAGCAAGTTTTTTTGTTATTGGATTTGCTTTACTCTATAAAAACAAGATAGGAAATGTGTAAAATTGTGCTTAGATTTGGGATAAAACTTTGGTAAAGTTTGAATCTTCGCCAAAGTTTTTATTTTATAATTTCCTTTTTACTTCTTTCTGCTCGTATGCTTCAATGATATCCCCTACCTGAATATTATTAAAGTTTTTCAAACTAATGCCACATTCAAAACCTGTTTTTACTTCGCTTACGTCGTCTTTAAAGCGTTTTAAGGCACTTATTTCTCCATTATTACTTTCTCCGCCTCCATAAATCACGATACCATCTCTGATAAGGCGAACTTTTGCATTGCGTTTGATAACACCCTCGGTAATGTAACAACCTGCTACTGTACCTACTTTACTGATTTTAAATACCTCTCTTACTTCCGCATTACCAAGTATTACTTCCTCAATAGTAGGGGCGAGCATACCCTCTAAGGCATCTTTGACGTCATTAATAGCATCGTAAATGATAGAATATAAGCGAATCTCGACGCTTTCTTTGTCTGCTAATTTACGAGCATTAGCAGAGGGTCTTACTTGGAAACCGATAATGATGGCATCAGCTGTAGTTGCCAAAGTTACATCAGCTTCTGAGATTTGTCCTACGCCTTTATGTATAATGCGTACTTCTACTTCCTCTTTTGAGAGTTTGAGCAAAGAATCGGAAAGTGCCTCTACTGAGCCATCTACGTCTGCCTTGACGATGATATTTAGCTGTTTGAAACCAAGGGCTATTCTTCTACCCAACTCATTAAGAGTAGTACGCTTAATAGCTCTAATGCCTTGCTCTCGCAGGAGTTGCTCTCTACGTGTAGCTATTTCTTTTGCTTCTCGCTCGGTAGTAACATTGAATTTATCGCCTGCTTGCGGGGCGCCATTCAAGCCCAAAATTTGAACGGGCATAGAAGGTCCTGCTTTTGTCAGTTTGTTTCCGCGATAATCTAACATGGCTTTCACTTTGCCGTAATGTGAACCTGCTAATACCATGTCCCCTATTTTCAGTGTACCTGACTGCACCAGTACTGTAGCCAAATAGCCTTTACCCTTGTCTAAAGACGCTTCTATTACTGTGCCTGAAGCATTCTTTTTAGGATTGGCTTTCAGGTCTAAAAATTCTGCCTCTAAAAGTATTTTTTCTAATAAATCTTCTACCCCAATCCCTTTTTTTGCAGAAAGTTCTTGGCACTGGTACTTACCCCCCCAATCTTCTACTAAGATATTCATGTTTGCCAAGGCTTCTTTGATTTTATTGGGATTAGCATCTGGCTTATCTATTTTGTTGATAGCAAAGACCATAGGTACCCCTGCTACTTGGGCGTGATTAATTGCTTCCACTGTTTGGGGCATAACGCTATCATCTGCCGCTATGACGATGACGGCAATGTCTGTAACTTTTGCTCCTCTTGCACGCATTGCAGTAAAGGCTTCGTGTCCGGGAGTATCTAAGAAAGTGATTCTTTTGCCGCTGCTTGTTACCACATCATAAGCCCCTATGTGCTGAGTAATGCCACCTGCTTCTCCTTGTGTAACGTTGGTTTTACGAATATAGTCTAAAAGCGAGGTCTTTCCATGGTCTACGTGTCCCATGATAGTAACGATGGGTGCGCGTGGGACTAAGTCTTCTTCTCTATCCTCCTGCTCGAGTTGGAGGGAGGTTTCTTCTTCTGCTGAGATAAACTCTACCTCATAGCCAAACTCATCTGCGATAAAGGTAATTGCTTCTGCATCTAATCTTTGGTTGATAGCGATAAACATTCCAAAAGACAAGCATTTGGAAATAACCTCATTGACAGAAACACCTAAGAGTGTAGCCAAGTCATTGGCTGAGATGAATTCTGTAACTTGGAGGACTTTTTTATTTTTTTCTTGTTGTAATAACTCTTGGTTGCGTGCAAAATTACTACGCAATTTTTCTTTCTTTTGCTTACGACCTATATTTTGCTTAGCACCTTTGGCGGCGGTATTGAGCAATGCAAGTGTATTTTTTATTTTCTCTTGGATTTCTTTTTCAGAAATCTCCTCTCTCACTACCTTAGCCCTGTTATTATTGTTGTTATTACCACTATTGTTGTTACTCTTATTAATTTTAGCTTGGTTGTTGTTATTGTTGTTATTTCTGTTGTTATTTTTATTATTGCTGTTGTTATTATTTGTATTGGTGTTTTCTTTCTTGACGTCTTCTTTTTTCACTTGTGAGTCAGGGGTAGTTGCTTTAACTTCCACTCCTTTATCACGTTCTTTGCGTTTGCGTTTGCGTTTACGCTTGTCTTTACCAAGGTGGTCGTCTGAGGAAGCAACAGGTTTAGGTTTTTTCTTCATTCTTGGGTCTGGGAGTTCTATCTTACCCAAAATTTTGAGTCCGGGTAAAGCATCAGCTTTTGCCTCAATGAGTTCATTTTTCTCTACTATATCCGAAGAATCTTTATCCACATGCTCTTGCCCTTTTTTCTTGTTTAATTTTGCCGATTTGATAATATCGGAAACGGTGGTTGTTTTTCTGAGGTCGTTTTCTACGACGAGATTTTTTTCCATGTGTGTAGTGTCTATGTACTCCTTATCTTCCTCTAAAACTGGAGTTGTTTTATCTAACATCTCATCGCTGGAGGAATGCTGAACTATTGGTATATTTTGCTCTATTTCAAGGTGTTTATCTTTCTCGAGTAGAGTATGTGGTTGTTCTTGGGTTGCTTTTAAATCTAAATTTTGATGTTCAGCAGTTATTTCAGTTTGAGTTTTTACAAGCTCCTGAGCGGGAGTCTGGACTTCTTGTTGGGTTACTTCCTGTTCGTTGATAAGTGTAGGAGAGGCTATTTGTAAATTTTTCTCCTCTGTTTTAATGTCTTCGCTTTTAACCTTCTTTTCTTGAACAACTTTTTCCTCTACGTGTTCGATGTCTATTTGTTTAGCCTCAAGAACCGTTTTTTCTATGGGCTTATTTACTACGGGAACAGACTTGTCTTCGTTTTTAATAGGCTGTTTTTTGCTATTTAGGTCTATCTTATCAAGGACTTTTAGTCCTGGAAGTTTTGCTTTGATAACTTCAGGCTCTGGCTTAGGCTTCTCCTCGTTTTTTTTCTGCGAGAATGGATTTTTTTCTTTATTGGAATCTATGAAATAAGCATTTTTAATAAAGATTTCTTTCTCTTCCTCTTCCTTTTTCTTTTCAATAGAGGGAGTAGATTTAATGATGATATTTTCACTTTGACTTTTACCAATATTGAGGTTACGAGCTTCTTTTTTAGTAATAATAGATGACTCAAAGTCCTTAGACAGTAAGTTAAACTGCTCGATAGTAATCTTCGCATTGGGATTGCTCTCCACTTTGAGTTGGTACTTGCTGGAGAGGTGTTTCACAATGGTATCTACCGACACATTAAGTTCTTTTGCCGCTTGGCTTAGTCTTTTGACTTTCTCTTCCACTCTATAATTTTTTGGGTTAAAAACGTTGCTTTAAAAATTAGGCTTGCTAAATAAAATACAAAATTAGCTATATTTTGTTAAATCGACAAATATTATTGCATTAAAGTTTCATTTTCAAGGAAATTAACCTTGTTGATAGAAAACCCTGTGCTTTCCTTGCTAATTAGACAATTTTTTACGACTATTGTTTGGGGTATTGAATACTAGATTTGATGCTGTTATTTGCGTTTTCAATCAATCTTTTTTTAGCATACCAATATGGCGGGTGATGTATTACTGACTATTTTTTTAGTGATTCTCAACGGATTCTTCGTGGCAGCAGAATTTGCTATAGTCAAGTTGCGTTCCTCTCAGTTAGAACTCAAATTATCTGAAGGTATTATTAAGCAAACCTGCCGTCATATTCTCCAAAGATTAGATGCGTACTTAGCCGCCACGCGCTTGGCTATCACTATGGTCATGATTGCCATTGGCTATATCGGCGATATTGTTACCTTAGAAGTTATTTTACAGATTTTTGAATGGCTTGACTATGAGCCTCCTGCCGAGATTACAGGGCATGCTGTGGAGATTTCTTTTGTGATTATGACTTTTTTGTTAGTAGTTTTTGGGGTGCTTGCGCCTAAGTCCATTTCTATTCGCTATCCTTTGGCTACTACGCTTTTTGTAGCACTGCCCTTACGTACTTTTTATACCGTTTTTTATCCTATTATTTTCTTGCTTAACGGAGTAGCAAATCTTGTAATTAGAATGTTTGGAATTAAGCCCTTGGCAGGCAACGATGCTGCACACACGGAGGAAGAGCTAAGAATTGTGATTGCCGAGAGTGTGCGAAGCGGTACTATCAACACTAACGAACAGCAGCTTATCGAGAAAGTATTTGAATTTGATAATCGCTCTGCTAAGCAAGTGATGATTCCCAGATTGAAAATTTCAGCCATAGACATCAATTGGTCGAAAGAAAAAGTAATTAAGACAGTCATTGAGGAAGGCTATTCCAGAATGCCCGTTTACAAAGATAATATAGACAAAATTTTAGGGATTATCTATTCCAAAGACCTCCTGTCTTTTGCTAATAACCAACAAGACCTGAACTTGGAAAATATTATGCGAGCTGTCTATTATGTGCCAGAATCTAAGCGAATTAAGGACTTAATCAGAGAATTTCAAAAGAAAAAAATTCATTTGGCTATCGTTACCGATGAATTTGGACGGACAGTAGGACTAATTTCTTTGGAAGATATTATCGAGGAAGTTTTTGGAGAAATCTATGATGAGCATGATGAGGAACAAGTGATTATCATCGATAGAGTTAATGATAGAGAATTTACCGTGAACGCAGTAGCTTCTATCGTAGATGTTAATAGATTACTTCCGCATCCGCTTCCAGAAAACAAGCACTACGATACAGTTTCAGGTCTGATTTTGTATAAGTTAGGAAAACTCCCCAACGTGGGAGATAGACTAAAAGTAGGCAAGTATGAAGTAATCATTACAAAAAAAAGCCACTTGGGCATAGAGTTAGTCAATCTCAGATTAATCCGATGAGTCGCTGGTAGGTATTACTTACCTAATTATCAGGTTTCAAGTTAAATCTTTTATTTGCTTTATCAAAATAAATGCTTGTACTGGTAAAGTTATTTTCTATGTAATTGCCGTCTATAAAGTTCGGAGTACTGGAAGCAATCAACTTTTTTTGTTTGTTTATCAGCCAAATATAGTGCGCAACTTGCAATACTTCAGAAAGGTCATGAGTGGCGATAAGTATGGCTTTTTGTTGCTCTTCTGCAATTTTTTTTAACAGCAATAAGATTTCTAAGCGATTGATAACGTCTAAGTGAGCTGTTGGCTCATCTAAAAATAGCAAGGGGGTATCCTGAGCTAAGGCTCTGGCTATCCATACTTTTTGTTGCTGTCCATCGCTAAGGTGATACATTTTTTGCTCTGCCCAAGCAGTAATTTGAGTAATGTACATCGCTTGGTCAATTTTTTCTTTGTCATGGGTATTCAGTCTTCCTGACCATCTGAGATAAGGATAGCGTCCAAGACTTACTAAATCCTTCACTTTCATCAAGTTGATTTCTGGTTTGTCAGTTAGCACAAGGCTAATTTTTTGTGCTATTTTCTCTTTTGGTATCTTTGCAAGGTCTTTGCCTTCTAAGAGAATCTGCCCACTAAGAGCAGGTTGGAGTCCTGCTAAGGTACGCAGTAGAGTGGACTTCCCTGTACCGTTTACACCCAACAGGGCGGTAAGTTTGCCTTGTTCTAAGTGTAAATCTAAGTCGGTAAGTAAAGTTTTTTCTTGTTTTTTTGTGCCGTAGCCAATGGACAATTTTGAGGTGTAAAGTAATTGCATTAGTGAAGGTATTTAGTTTGCTACTAAGCCCAATCTCCATTTTTCAATAGTTTCGTACCAAATAGCCCCGTATTCTGACTTGCGTATGAGTTCGTAGTGCTTCTCGCTGAATTGATTAGACTTTTGTACGAAAGCAAAAGTAACTTTGACATTGCCGTTGTTGAGTTGGTATGTCCAAAGTTGTTGATTGCCTTTGGTAGTAATTTGCGGCGCCCCGAAAGCAATATAAATCATGCCCATGTCGGTTTTCCAGCCCTCTTTGTAGGTAGTAAAAGCACGATTGGCATACTCTACACGCTGATAGTAAAGCCTTATCATTCGCTTGGCATTCTCCTCGTTACCGCCAAGTTGGAGCCAATACTGGTCTAAAGCACTTTTTTTATTAGTAGCACGATTAAGTTGGCTAATTTCCTCTTGGGTAGAAATGTAAATCAAGGAAGCAATCAGGTCTTCTACTTTGGTAAATTTAGGGTATGCCGCATCCATAACATTAAAGCCCAATCCTTTGTTACTCGTAGTGTCTGCTTGGGCAAAATATAAACCTTTGCCATTTAGCACAAAGTTTTCATTGGTAGGGATAACAAAGAAGGAATCCACACTAACGTTGGGGTTTACATTCAGATTGTTAGTTTGCATAGGAGGCAAGGCAGGTAAGAAATTTTGCTTGATGCGATATACATATACAGGAACATCTGCTCCCTCAAAACGCAAAGTATCTTGGTTGCTTACAAAATTATCAAATACTTGTCCTTGTGTCTTGCTCAATACAAAAGGCAATGGATTATCAGATTTTCCTAAAAATATTTCCTTGATAAGAAGTTGGTTAGCCTCTATGTCTTGTATTCTTAAAATCATCACTGAGGGCATTACTTGCGGCTTAATAACACCAAAGCTAAGATAAAAGCTGTTCCCCCTTTTCTGTACAAATTGGTTATCAGTAGGAATTGAGTCAGATTTCAAAACTTGCGAACTCTCAAAAGTGGGTTTGATGAGATAGTTTAGCTTTATACCTTGTAGGGTGGCAGTTTGGTAAAGTCGTTCTATGTCTAACTCTAAGAAGATTTCTAAGAGTGTTCCTCTATTCACTACCTTGGCATTGCAGTTAATACCCATTTTACCTTGTGGGAGGCTGGTAGAAGTAGGAGAAGAAGTAACACACCCATAGCCTACAAGTAAAAGTAGCAGATAAACAAGTATATAGGAATGTTTCTTTATCATCATCGTTAGTAAGGTTTTTATTCAACTGATTATATGCCCTAATGTACGCATTATCTACGAAAAAGCCAATTTGGTTTTTGATTCTGCCGACATACTATTAAAAAATTTTTACCTCATACCCATCTTTACTGATTTGTAGTAGTCCTCCTTCGCTCATAGGTGTCCACGTCCATGAATTAAGCGACAGCTGGGGATTATTAGGAATAGGTTTTGAATCTATTGTTATTTTTTGTGGTTTTTGAGCCATTCTGATGTGTTCTACGGATTTGCTTTGGTAGGTGTAATAATAAATTTTGATACTTTTTGCTTCTTCGGGAGTAATATAATGAGCATTTTTTTTATTGATGTCTGGTGCGTAATCTACTTGGGCAATAATATCAGAAGAGTAAATAATATGGTCTTTGTTTATAGGGCAAAGTTGGGGAGCATAAGCCATAGCACGTAGATAGTGTCTAATATAGTCGCCGTATCCATCTGTAAGCCAAACCTCGTCGCGAGGGTAGCAATTTTTACCATCACTATCGACCATGTAAGTAGCCCAGTTAAGTTTTCTTATGGCTTCACTTGATAATAGAGAGTCGCTGACTAAACTTGCATACTGCAACTCAGCGCATCCCTGTCTTGCTGTGTGGCTATTGCCAGGCGTTTGATAGACAGTTTGTTCATTAATAGCTAATACGCCATATTTTCCCCAAGATTTGTTGCCTAATTTGCTATACACCCAGTCGAAGATGCTCTTTACTTCTCTTTTCCAATCAGGGAATAACTCTGTGTGTGTCATGATGTACTGAGCAAAAGTTATGGCATTAATCTGTGTATCAGACCAACCGGGTATATCCTCAAAAAAAGGTCCCCATCGCTGATTTTTTAATGGATAGTTTTTCATCCATTGAAGCATGGTTTGGTGCGCTTTTTTGTAAAGAGTAGTATCGCCTACCTGCATTTTTACTAAATGCTCCCAAAGCAATAAAGTACCGCTCCAGTTGGTAGTGTAACCAGAGTGCATATTTGTTTCGCCATTCCCCTCATTTGATTTCAATATACCCACTTCTCCCGTTTTTGCATGTACTTTAAAAGGTAAAGGCGAGTTTTCGGCATCGCCTACTTTTATTTTTTGAGCTAAGGTATTCGCTATTTTTATGCAGTAATCCAAATACAACTCCTCGTTTGCATGGCTATATCTACGTTGTTTACACATTTTATATAATTTCAACAGTTCCCAGCCAAAAGAGCCTGCTTTATCTGGCTGAGTAAACCCTTTGCCCAAAATCATATCGCCGTTATATAATCCAGAGTAAACAAGGCAATTATAGGGATATGGGAGGTTAGCCCATGCGTCGTCTTCCGAAGAGAAGCCATTCGAGATATAATAATCTGCTATGAATTTCATATTTTCTTTTACGCGCTCGTTACCCGTGTACATATACAATAGTTGAAAAGATGACATAGCCATAGCCAACTGGTCGCCTCCTAACCCTCGCGGGTCGTTCACTTTAGGTCGCCATACTTGGTGATTCATATAGTAAGGCAAGCCGTTGTAGTCTTTACGCATAGTATCCCAAAAATTCCAAGTAAGATGGATAATCTCATCGTAAGCCAAAGCAGGCTGAGCGTGATTCCAAGGCACGATTTTCCCTGATGCGTCTGTTTTAATAGCATGGAATACTATAAAACCGTCTTTGGATTGGTCATAAACAGGAGCAGTCTGTGAAAATACTTTGAATGCAAAAACCAAGAAAAAATATGTAAAAAATAAGACTCGCATATATAATATGTTTTGTAAACAAGACCTTTTGCATTTTTAGTTGCGAAATATAATGCTTACATGGGAAATAATCTAAAAAAGAAGGGCATTTTTAGGTATTATGCTATTTAAGGTTCAATAAAAAAGCCTGACAAGGCAATGCTCCTCGGTCAGGCTTTTGAAAAACTAAGTAATATTTCACTTTAATCCATCGTTACTTCCAGTGCTAACCCACGCAATTCGTGAATCAATACGTTGAAAGATTCTGGAATATTAGGTTTAGGCATATTTTCACCTTTGACGATGCACTCATAAGCCTTAGCGCGTCCTATGACATCATCAGACTTAACGGTAAGAATTTCTTGGAGAATGTTTGCTGCGCCAAACGCTTCCAATGCCCAAACTTCCATTTCTCCAAAACGCTGACCACCAAACTGAGCCTTACCACCCAAAGGTTGTTGGGTAATGAGCGAGTAAGGTCCAATAGAGCGGGCGTGCATCTTGTCATCAACTAAGTGTCCTAATTTGAGCATGTAGATTACCCCTACGGTAACTTTATTTTCAAATTTATCTCCTGTCAAGCCATCATACAAATCTGTACGTCCCCATTCTGGCAATCCTGCTTCTGCCAGCTCACGGGCTACATCTTCCTCTGTTGCTCCGTCAAAAATAGGAGTGGCATATTTCTTACGCATTTTTAGTCCAGCCCAGCCAAGTACAGTTTCATAAATCTGTCCTAAGTTCATACGCGAAGGTACACCAAGTGGATTTAATACAATATCCACAGGCGTTCCGTCTGCTAAGAAAGGCATGTCCTCTTCCCTTACTATTCTTGCCACTACCCCCTTGTTTCCGTGTCGTCCTGCCATTTTATCACCCACTTTGAGTTTTCGCTTCTTTGCAATATACACTTTGGCTAACTGTACTATGCCTGCGGGCAACTCATCGCCTACTTCCAACGCAAACCTATCTCTCTTGAAAAAACCGCTTAGCTCGTTGCGTTTGTTAATATAGTTTTTGACCATTTCTACCAGCAAGCGATTGGTTTTCTCATCGTCTGTCCAGTTGTCTAAGTTTACATCAGCTATTAAGTTTACCTCTTCGGGTACGTTGTAACTACTCTCATCTCTATAAGGATTTTTGGTCGGGAAGAGGTTAGCTTCTATATTTTGGCGGTTGAATTTTGTTCCTTTTGAAATCAATTCATCACCGAACTTATGTTTTACCCCCTTACTGGTCTTTCCTTCAAGGAGAATAGAGAGTTTGTCTATCATTTTTTCTCTTAAAGCATTGAGATTTTTAGCATAACGTTGTTTCAACTGTTCTACTTCTCTCTTTGCCTTGATGCGCAGTTCTTTGTCTTTTTTTGGACGGGAGAACAGCTTAGTATCTATCACTACCCCTCGCAAAGAAGGAGGTGCTTTCATAGAGGCATCTTTTACGTCGCCTGCTTTATCCCCAAAGATGGCTCTCAAGAGTTTTTCTTCTGGTGTAGGGTCTGTTTCTCCCTTTGGAGTAATCTTGCCAATCAAAATATCTCCTTCTCTTACTTCTGCCCCAATCCTGATGATGCCGTGTTCGTCTAAGTTCCTTACAGCGTCTTCGCTCACATTGGGAATCTCTGCGGTAAGTTCTTCTTCGCCTCGCTTAGTATCTCTTACTTCTAACTCAAATTCCTCTATATGAATAGAAGTAAAAATATCTTCTTTGACAACTTTTTCAGAAATGACTATTGCATCCTCGAAATTATACCCTTGCCAAGGCATAAATGCGACGAGCATATTTCTACCCAGTGCCAGCTCTCCGTTTTGTGTGGCATAGCCTTCGCAAAGTACTTGCCCTTTCCTTACTTTTTGTCCTTTACGAACTATTGGCTTTAAGTTGATACAAGTATCTTGGTTGGTACGACGGAATTTGGTCAGGTGATAAGTATATAATTCATCCTCGAATCCGACTAACTTTTGGTCGTCAGACAAATCGTATTTTATCACGATTTTCTCTGCATCAACATAGTGTACTACTCCATCTTCTTCGGCTACTATCAAGGTTCGGGAGTCCATAGCTACTCTTCTTTCCAGCCCTGTACCGACAATAGGTGCTTCAGGTCTTAGCAGAGGCACAGCCTGACGTTGCATGTTAGAACCCATTAGGGCGCGGTTAGCATCGTCATGCTCTAAGAAAGGAATCAGAGAAGCGGCAACAGAAACAATTTGATTAGGAGCAACATCTATGTAGGACAAAGTGGTTGGCTCTACGATAGGGAAATCACCTTCATACCTTGCTTTGACTTTATCTACTGTAAAATTACCCTCATCGTCTATCATAGCATTTGCCTGAGCAATGTGATGACCGTCTTCCTCCTCAGCAGTCAAATAAGTTACCCCTTCGTCTAAGGCTACTTTACCATCTTTAATTACTCTATAAGGAGTTTCTATAAAGCCCATGCTGTTTACTTTAGCATGCACACAGAGAGAAGAAATCAGACCAATATTCGGACCTTCGGGAGTCTCGATAGTACAAAGACGACCATAGTGTGTATAGTGAACGTCCCTTACCTCGAAGCCTGCTCGCTCCCTGGACAAACCGCCTGGACCTAAGGCTGACATCCTACGCTTGTGCGTAATTTCTGCCAAGGGATTCGTTTGGTCCATAAATTGGGAAAGCTGATTTGTGCCAAAGAAAGAGTTAATTACGGAAGAAAGCGTACGCGCATTAATTAAATCTACCGGTTTAAAATCCTCATTGTCGCGCACATTCATTCTTTCTTTGATAGTACGAGCCATACGTGCCAGACCTACGGCAAACTGACCATACAACTGCTCGCCTACAGTGCGCACCCTACGATTGCTTAGGTGGTCTATGTCATCAACTACTGCTCTGGAGTTGATAAGTGTAATCAAATACTTAATAATCTCAATAATATCTTCTTTAGTCAGCACCCTCACTTCCATAGGGATACTTAAACTCAACTTCTTGTTGATTCTGTAACGCCCTACTTCTCCCAAATCGTAGCGTTTGTCGCTAAAGAACAAACTCTGTATGATTTCGCGAGCCGTCTGCTCATCGGGTGCTTCCGTATTACGCAACTGTCTATAAATCTGCTCTACGGCTTCTTTTTCAGAGTTAGAATTGTCTTTTTGTAGAGTGTTGTAGATAATCGCATAATCAGTGATATTAATGTCCTCTCTGTGAAGGATAATGGTATCTACTCCTGCATCTATGATAGTATCTATATCCTCTTCCTCAATAATGTGGTCGCGTTCCAACATGATTTCGTTTCTTGGAATAGTTACTACCTCGCCTGTATCCTCGTCCACAAAATCTTCCATCCAAGTTCTCAACACTCTTGCAGCTAATTTTCTCCCAATAGCTACATTTTTGAGATTGGTGCGAGTAGCTTCGATTTCTTCTGAAAGTTGGAAAATGTCCAAAATCTCCTTGTCCGAGCCATAACCTATCGCTCTCAACAATGTAGTAACCGGGAACTTCTTTTTACGGTCTATGTAAGCATACATGACGTTGTTCACGTCAGTAGCAAACTCTATCCAAGAACCTTTGAAGGGAATAATACGCGCAGAATACAACTTTGTACCGTTAGTGTGCTTGCTTTGAGCAAAGAATACGCCCGGAGAGCGATGCAACTGGGAAACTACTACTCTCTCTGCACCATTGATGACAAAAGAACCACGCGTAGTCATGTACGGGATATTTCCTAAAAATACCTCTTGCTCGATGGTTTCAAAGTCTTCATTGTCTTCGTCATTACAAGAGAGGCGTAATTTTGCTTTCAGCGGAACAGAATAAGTAAGCCCCCTATCAATACACTCGTCCATATTATATTTGGGAGGGTCTATCATGTAGTCGATAAACTCCAAAACAAAGTTTTCTCTCGAGTCAGAAATAGGAAAGTTCTCTGCAAACACCTTAAATAAACCTTCGTCTTTCCTTTTCTCTGCAGGTGTATCTAATTGGAAAAAGTCCCTAAAAGACTGAACTTGCACATCTAAGAAATCCGGATAGGGAATTGTGTGCTTAATGGAAGCAAAGGAGTATCTTCCGTCGACTAATTTTGGTTCCAAGTTATTGATATTTATTTAGTTAAATTCTGGCAATATATTTGATAGGGTACACGCCCAAATCAAATCGCAAAATTAGAGATTATTTATGGAAATCCAAAACTTTTTTGACTGTTAATTTTTTAAAATTCTTTTTCAAACTCCTTCCATTTTTTTTGGGCATATTCTCGGAAAACTTTGAGTCCATTTTTAAAATTTCCGTCTATATTCATTTCACCGCCATACGACTCATCGCCCATAACTATTTTGCAAGTCCCACGAGTAGCGTATTTCTTACTCCCTTCATACATGATAAGTTTCATGGTACTCGGACTAACATCGCCCCTGCAAGCCAAGCGATACAGCAGCCAAGTCTCAGCTATACCATTGCCGTCTAAGTCGGTTATACTCAAAGCCTCGGTTTGAAAAGCAGCAGTAATATCAAGCGGACATTGACGAATAAAATCTGTCACTTTCCATAAAAGTTGATAAGAGCCTTCGTTTTTCAAGTAAAGGTAAGCATACAACTCTGCATCGTAGCCATCATTGCCTTCCTTTCGTTTTACACTCAAAAAAGGAGCAACTTCTGTTAGAACAAGCATGTTCTCTCCGCTTTTGTCTGTCCAACTTAATGATTTGATTATTTTACCCTTGTATGCATTGCTTGGTAAATCAGCAATTTTAGCTTCTTGTGTTTTGATTTGAGCCGCACAGCACAGGGGAGTCAAAATCAATAAAGGTAGGTATAACACAGGAAAAAGTTTTTGCATAGATGAATGATTTAATAAATAGATATGCGAAGCTAAGGCTTTTATTGGAGAAAATCAGCATTATTTTAATAAATCTTTTCATTTTTTGATGATTCTTACATATAAATAATGTAGTATTTTTGATATGTCCCAACTATTTTCTTTATATTACGTTATCATTTCGTAAGCTACTGTAAATGAGTAAGCTGTCGCCTTAAAAGTTTCCCTTATTAATCTTATTTATTCTTAGTTTAGTACAATTTTAAACTTTTGTATAGTGAAAAAAATTGGATTGTTAGTAGTTGTGCTACTTACGGCTCATACCGCTCTATTTGCACAGACAGGAAACTTTTATCTTAGTCATTTCCAACATAATATTGACAATATAGATAATCAAAATCGTGCAATCTTACAGGATAACTTGGGAGTAATCTATGCGGCTAATCGCAAAGGTATATTGCGATTTGATGGTGCGAACTGGGACATTATTTTTTCTCTGGCTTCGGTCTATTCCCTTGATTTAGACAAAAATACCAATACGGTTTACGTAGGAGCAAAAAATGATTTTGGCTATGTGAGTCGACTTTCTACGGGGAGGGAGATTTATCAATCTATCAAAGATACTACCTATACTAATGTAGATTTTGACAAGACTATTGTTTGGGAAAATAGCGTATATTTCTACGGAAATAGCACGCTGATAAAGTATGAAATCAATTCAAAGAAAATCGTAAGTAAGTGGAAAACCATAGATAAAAAACCTATTACTTCTCTCTTTATTGCAGAGAATAAGCTTTATGTAGAGGTTGCTGACCGAGGTATTTACCTTTTTGACGGAAGTCAGTTTAAGCAACTTTATGTCCAACTACCCAACAAAGATAAAATCATTTCGGCACGAGAACTGCCTCACGAACAGGGGGTTATATTAATTACCTTAGCAGGTAAACTCTACCGTTTTTATGGAAATACTTTGCTACCTTTTGGCGTAGATGAATTGGAATATTTAGAAAAGAGCCAAGTAGCAGATGCTTTGGTATTAGATAGTAGCTTAGTACTTTTCTCTACGATGCGCGGTGGTTGCGTAGTAGTAAATTATCAAGAAGGCAAGGTAGTCCAATTTGTAAACTATCAGAGTGGACTGCCCGATGAGGATATTTTAGCAATAGCCAAAGACAAAAGTAAGGGCGTATGGATAGCTCATCGCTACGGCTTGTCAAGACTGGATTATGGCTTGCCTATTCGTGATTTCTCCCAATTTGGTGGCTTAGAGGGACATATCTTAGCAGTGCAACCTTTTCAAGATATTTTGTATGTAGCCACAAGTACAGGAGTATTTTATTTAGACGAAATTAAGAAATATGATGAAACGACAGAAAAAGTATCAGTTTTAGTAAAAACTAACAAGAGTAAGAATCCTTCTCATATCAATTTAGAGGGTACAAGCATCTCGAGTACCTCTACAAACAACCCTGTAAATAGCGAAAGTACTACCGCTAGCGAAACCATAGATATTTCTCTTCCTACCGTCAGTATAGAAGAAGCCGAAGTCGTCAATCCAAATGTGAAGGTAAGCGAAAAACCTAAACTAAGCTACCGAAGGCGGGTAATAGAGAAAAAATTTATTGATATCAAGTCTATAAGGTATTTATTTAAACGAGTAGAAGGTATTGAAGGTAAATGCGATAGATTCCTTATTGTAGGCAATACACTTTTGGCGAGTGGTAGTGCAGGCTTATTTTTAATCGGAGATAAAAAAGAGGAAGCAGAGGCACAGCCCAAAGCCAAAAAGAGAAAAGTAGTTCGCAAAGTAGAATCCAAAGTAGCCACAAAAACCAAGAATAAAAAAGCGGTTACCCTAAGTTCTGAACCCATATTGTATGCTGTCAAAGCGGCAAAAAAGAATATTATCTATGCTACTACTGATGAGGGTAGGCTGGTCATGCTCAATATGATAGATAAAAAAATACGCAACTTGGTGAAGTTTAATGATGAAATAGATAGAATTACCGAAGACAGCAAAGGGAATCTCTGGGTGTGCGGTAGTGATTTTATTTACAAGGTCGAGTTAAAGAAAAAGAAACCTAAGGTAACCTCTTTCCCAGTAGAAAATGAGTATAATGACCAAATCATTCCGCTGAAGGCATACAGCAGAATGTACTTTATTTTGTCTTCGGAGGCTTATTATTTCAATGAACAGAAAGGCGAAATGGTGAAAGACAGCATTATGATAAGGCAAATCAATCAGAAAGCCGAGTTTATCAGCTATAACGAAAAAATACTATGGACAAAATACAAAAATCAGTGGAACGTATTTGGCGATATTCAGTTCCCAAAAGAGAATTTGACTCTTTTTAAGCTATTGGAAAATATTGAGAATATCATTCCTGACAAAGACGGTACACATTTTTGGCTCATCACACGCAACAACGGCTTGTTTAAGTTTGATGCGACTATTGATTTCCAATTTTCCCAAGATTATGGTTTACTGCTCAATTTTATCAAAAACAAACAAGGTAGTTTGATTAGCTTGCAAAATAGCTTTCAGGTAGATTACAACAATAATGCCCTTACTTTTTCGCTTACTACTCCTGAGTATCTCAAAGGGGGAATGGTTGAGTATCAGTATATTCTGGAGGGCAATATGAAAAAATGGTCAGACTGGACTTCTAACGGGAACTTTACTTTCCCTGTTTTGGGGAGTGGAAAATACATATTGAAGGTACGCAGCCGTAATGTATTTGGAAATATCGTTGAAACTAATCCCTTTATCTTTACTGTCGAGCCTCCTTATTGGCAAACCTTTTGGTTCAATGCCATAGAAGTAAGTATATTGCTTATCTTGCTAATAGCTGCCAGTTTGATTAATCGCTACTTCAAACATGAAAACCGTCTTTGGACAATCGGCAAGAGGGTTGTTACTATGCTTACCTTAGTTGTTTGCATAGAATTTTTACAAACCATCTTACAAGGCTACATAGACATTAATGGCTCACCCGTCAAGGATTTTGTTGTAGAGGTTGCCTTAGCCCTGACCTTGCTACCCTTAGAATGGGTGTTGATGAAGATGATTACTGCTCAGTTTAAGAAAAAGAAAATCAAAACGGTTGCTAAAAGCGATATTGCCGAATCTGGGAATATACAAGCGATATAGCTAATTTTTAGCCTCTATACACTTTGATTTGTTGCCTTGTCCCAAAATACAGATGCTAAAATATTTCCTTACAGATTGCTTTTTTTATCAATCATTGTATTAGTTTTACGCAAGTATTAAACTTTTAAATTATACAACTTTCCAAAAACCAAACATTTTTAGAAAGTTGGGAAAAAATAACACCATAGCTATTATGAAATACGATGTAACAGTCATCGGGTCTGGACCTGGCGGCTACATTGCCGCTATCCGCTGCGCCCAACTTGGTTTGAAAACAGCAATCATAGAAAAATATAATACCTTAGGAGGAACTTGCTTGAACGTGGGCTGTATTCCCTCAAAAGCATTGTTAGATTCCTCAGAGCATTATTACAATGCGGCTCATACTTTTAAAATTCACGGCATTGACCTCAAGGACTTGAAAGTAAACCTTCCACAAATGATTCATCGCAAGCGCGAGGTAGTAAAGCAAACTTGTGAAGGCATTGTGTATTTGATGAAAAAAAATAAAATAGACGTTTACTACGGTCTTGGTAGTTTTATAGACAAAAATACGATTCAGATTACGCCTACCAAAAACCAACCCGAAGGAGGCGAAACTAAACAAATTCAAACAGATAAAACTATTATTGCCACAGGCTCAAAACCTATTATTTTACCTTCCGTGCCTTATGACAAAAAGCGAATCATTACCTCTACCGAAGCTTTAGAACTCCAAGAAGTCCCTAAGCACCTTATCATCATTGGCGGAGGAGTAATTGGTATGGAAATAGGCTCAGTATATGGTCGTATGGGAGCAAAAGTTACAGTCATTGAGTTTTTGGATTCTTTAATCCCTACTATGGATAGAACTATGGGCAAAGAATTGCAAAAAGTGCTATCCAAACTAGGCTTTGATTTTTATTTCAAACACAAAGTTACAGGCGCAAGCGTCAAAGGGGAAACAGTAACTGTAACAGCAGAAAACGACAAGGGAGAAACCGTCAATTTTGAGGGAGATTACTGCTTGCTTTCTATTGGTAGAAAACCTTATACAGAAGGATTGGGCTTAGAAAAAGTAGGAATAAAAGTAGATAACAAGGGTAGAATAGAAGTAAACGACCACTTGGAAACCAACATCAAAGGAATTTATGCCATTGGCGACGTAGTAAGAGGGGCAATGTTAGCACATAAGGCAGAGGAAGAGGGGGTAATAGTAGCCGAGCAGATTGCAGGGCAAAAACCCCACATCAACTATTTACTTATTCCTAATGTGGTTTACACTTGGCCCGAAGTAGCATCTGTAGGCTATACAGAAGAAGAACTGAAAACAAACGGAAGAAAGTACAAAACAGGAACTTTCCCTTTCAAAGCCTTGGGACGCGCAAGGGCAAGCATGGACTTAGATGGCTTAGTAAAAGTCTTAGCTGATGCTAACACTGATGAAATCCTAGGTGTGCATATTATCGGACCGAGAGCCGCCGATATGATAGGCGAAGCAGTAGTGGCTATGGAGTATAGAGCCTCTGCGGAAGATATTTCACGCATAAGCCACGCTCACCCTACTTTTATGGAAGCCCTCAAAGAGGCTTGTTTGGCAGCTACGGGTGGTAGGGCTTTGAACATATAATATCATTTGTACCTTTCAATCTTCCAAAAGTCCACAACTTTTGGAAGGTTATTATAACGTAATTTGAAATGTGAGTAATTGCTATGAACGAACAGCTTAACGAACTTCGCAATCGGATTGATAATATTGATAACCAAATACTTGAACTGCTCAACCAGCGAATGGAGGTCATCAAAGAAGTAGGAAAACTCAAACGCATCAATAATGCGATTATTTACAGACCAGAGCGAGAAAAGTCTATCCTTGACCGTCTGAATAACTTAAATAAGGGTTTACTGACTGCACCAGCCATAGAGGCTATTTTTTTAGAAATTTTTGCCGTCAGCCGCAATTACGAACTTCCCGAGCGCATTGCCTATTTAGGTCCCGAAGGGAGTTTCTCGCACCAAGCCGCTGAAAGCCGTTTCGGTTCATTAAGTGATTATGTAGCTCTGGCTACTATCAAATCTGTATTTGAAAGTGTTTCCACCAAAAGGGTGCGCTTTGGCATAGTCCCTATGGAAAACAACCAAGAAGGTTCGGTCAAAGAAACAATAGACATGCTAAAAACTTCTGATGTAAAGATAGTGGCAGAAATCCCTATGAATATTCATTTTACTTTTGCCTCTATGGAAGACCGATTATATCGCATTAAGAAAATTTATTCCAAAGACATTGCCTTTCGTCAGTGTCAAAAGTTTTTAGATGAATATTTTAGTACGGATAATATTCAGTTTATTCCCGTGGAGTCGACCTCCCAAGCGGCAAGGTTAGCCTCCCAAGAAGCAGGCTCAGCGGCAATATGCTCCCAAGTAGCCGCTAAAATCTACCAGTTGCCTCTGCTTTTTGAAAATATAGAAGATAGCAACTTCAATCGCACTCGTTTCCTCATCATCAGTAAAGATTTTGAAAATCAACTAAGTAATGGTTGTAAAACCTCTCTTATTGCTCAAATTCCTCATGATACCGAAGCGGGAAGCTTGGCAAGGCTTTTAGAAGACTTTGGAAAAGCCGAAATTAACTTAACTAAAATAGAAAGCCACCCCTCGAAAGAGGCAGAAAAATTTAGCTATTGGTTTCTTATAGAGTTTGACGGACACTGTCAAGATGAAAAAGTAAAGCCTATCTTAGAGAAAAACAAAGAATTTTTGAAAGTCTTAGGAAGCTATGTAAAGCTATGTTGATGTAAATAAATAACTTTGCCGAATTTTTTACACCTAATCAACGCCTGTTTTCTTTTTTATGCTTGTTTGCACAACTATTTCGCAAATTAGGTCAGCTTTAAAACCTTATTACGCTGAGAAGAGTATCGGTTTCGTACCTACTATGGGAGCATTGCATGAAGGACATCTCTCACTAATTCAGGCTTCTAAACAAGAAAATGATTTGACGGTTTGTAGTATTTTTGTTAATCCAACTCAGTTTAACAACCAAGTAGATTTACTCAAATATCCCAGAGTATTAGCCCAAGATTTGGAGATGCTCAGAGAGGTAGGTTGTGATTATGTTTTTGCGCCTGAGGAGTCCGAAATGTACCCTCAGCCGCTAAGTTTAGGAATAGACTTCGGCGATTTGGAAAGAACCTTAGAGGGTGCATATCGTCCCGGACATTTCAAAGGAGTAGGCGTAGTAGTTGCTAAACTTTTTAACATTATACAGCCCCAAAAAGCCTATTTTGGTCAAAAAGATTTACAACAGTTTCTAATCATTAGCCAATTAATTAACCAACTCAATTTTAATATCCATCTCAAAGCCTGCCCAACCGTCAGAGAAAAAGATGGCTTGGCAATGTCCTCTCGCAATCGCCGTTTGAACGAGGCACAAAGACAGCTTGCACCCAAAATTTATCAAGCATTGCAATTGGCAGAGAAAGCTTTAAAAAAGCATGCTTCCGTAGAATCTGCCAAAAAGACAGCTTTACAATTTTTGAACGATTTTAGCGTATTTGAAGTTGAATATTTTGAAATTGTAAGTGCGGAGAATTTGGTACAACTTCCGCCCAATATGAAAGTCGAAGAATTTGGAAAACCCGTGGCTGTGTGTACCGCAGTAAAATTAGGTGATATCCGCCTAATAGACAATATTTTAATTCCTTAACCTTTTATCAGATGTGGATTCACGTTTTAAAATCAAAAATTCATAGAGCCAAAGTAACCCAAGCTGAACTCAATTACGTAGGCAGCATCACCATAGACAAGGACTTGTTAGACGCCGCCAACATGATAGCAGGAGAGAAAGTCCAAATCGTGAATAACAACAATGGTGAACGCTTTGAGACATATATTATCGAAGGAGAAAGAGGTAGCGGTCAAATCTGCCTTAACGGAGCCGCAGCACGCAAAGTGCAAGTAGGCGATATTATCATCATTATGTCCTATGCCATGATGGATTTTGAGCAAGCCAAAACCTTCAAGCCATGGGTAATTTTTCCTGATGAGAATAATAAGGTCATATAAAGTTTCGTAGATGAGCGTATTTTTCAGAGTATTTTTTATTAGCACGTGGGTAGCATTCTTTTTCTTTCCTTTTATACTTAAAACAAAATGGTTTGCAAACATTTATAAGGTTTCAAACCTTATGAACGTTAATTTTCAACCAAAACCAATTTCGATTGAGTATAATACTTATGCACAGAAAATCAAAGTTTTATTTGATGCTACCAAGGCACAAACTGCGGGGAATGCAGACTGGGTCGTAGATGCCGACCAGTTTGATTTAGATGTAGGAAACAAACGCAAGCAAGCAAATCCTCAAAGATTCCCTACTCCTCCTGCTTCGCAAGTCAAACCCAGTACACCTGAAAATTTTTGGAAAGGGGGACTTTCTGCTTGGGGAATAGAATTGGTAAAGCGAGGCTACGAGGTAGAAACTTTACCCGCTTATGCAAGCATTACTTATAATAGCAAGAAAAATCCACAAGACTTGGCTAATTATCAGGTGTTTATAGTTTGTGAGCCTAACATTAGGTTCTCTACAAGCGAGCAGGAAGCCTTGCTCAATTTTGTGAAAAATGGAGGAGGTTTATTCATCATTGCCGACCATGCGGACTCCGATAGGAACAATGACGGCTGCGATTCGCCTTGTGTATGGAATGAGTTTTTTAAGAATTACGATTACCCTTTTGGGATAGAGTTCGCTTTGGACAATGTCAAAGAAATCGCTACTAATATCGTTGAGGAGCAGGCGTTTACCAATGGAGCGATGGGAAAAGTCCGTAGCCTCAAATTTAGCAATGGGGCGAGCATCAAAATCCGAAACAATAAAATAGCCAAAGGAGTAGTTTATCAAAATCGCTCTAAACAAGGAGGCAATAGTGGAATACTCTTTGCCTACGCAACTTATGGAAGTGGTCGCATAGTAGCTTTGGGAGATAGTTCACCCGCAGATGACGGCACAGGCGACATCAAAGACAAACTTTGGAATGGTTGGGAAGAGGAGAAAGGTAGCCACAAAAACCTCATTATCAACGCTACTATCTGGTTGGCAAAAAGAGAAAAATAATACAAAATCCTTTATTCCACAAACTTTTTCAGATGTTTTTTCTCAAAAGTCCACTCAGGAGTAACTAATTCATTAACAAAATGAGTACTATACCAAGGACTTAGCTTTTCGTTAGTAGGATTGAGCAGAACTTGAATATCTTGGGCAGGCATATAACTTTGAGCAAGGAGAAAGATTTTTTCCTTAGTTTGTGGATTTATTGCTACATCTACCACAATGATAGCATGACCGGGACTGCCTCCGATAATGAAAACATTACCAATCTGTATTTGGTCAATGTCTTTGACAGTTTGCATTTCCTTGTCCAACGACAAGGTGCTTGCATAAGTAAAAACCAAATCCATATACTTGCGAAAAGTACTGTAAGAAGTGTCTTTTTCTTTGGACTTTGTCCAAATGACTTTATTGTTTCTGACCGCTGCTCTGTATCCCTCAGCATATTTGGAATAGTCTGCTCGGTCTCCGGATACAAAATTAAAGTGAATTTTACTAAATAACTGATTTTTAAATAGATATTCTGCCCTAAGCCGCATGATAGCGTCAGCGCACTGTTGAAGGTCTTTATTGCCTATTTCCATGTCTATTACTGCACAGTAAACACCTTCTTTGTTTTTAATAGTCCCATCATAAAACTTTACTTTGGTACCATGAGGCTTCAAAGGTAAGTTTCGCAAGTATTCTCCAAAAGAGTTTTCTGCTAATCTGACGCGCTGAAAGCCCGCAGGAAGCAAGAAACGCTCTTGAACTGTTTTTCCTTCTTTGGCTATATACTTGTCCTGTGCCAAAGAAGAAGAAAAAAACAAGGCACAAGAGATAAAACAAATGATATTTTTCATAAAACTTGACAATTAAATTTTTCTCTTTATAAACTTACCCGAATTCCTGGTCCTAATAAGTAAAACCACCTTTCCTGTTTTATTAAGTAGCCAAAACCTAAAAAAAGAGGAAAACTTAGCTTAGCATCTCGCCTTGTAGGATATACCGAACCAATGACAACCAGACTCAAATCGCGATTGGTATTGTTGTCCCTTAGATTGAAGGCATCTAAGGCAAGCGCCCCAACGCCTATGCGATACGGTTTGAGTTGGGCAATTTTATTAGGTCGGTAAAATTTGAATTGGGCGATGGCGGCTATACTTATCCCGCCTAAGGGCCCGAAGTTATTATCTCCTATTTTTTTTGTTAGCAAACCCGCGGGAAATGAAACATCTATATCAAAATTAGAGTGCTTAGCTAAAATGATTTCTATTCTATGTGTAAAGCCACTACCTCCATGCTCATCTGTCTTGTGCCTGATAGTCAGCTCTATACGACTCCAATCCTCTAATTCGTGAGTTTTGCGACTAATATGGTTATTGAGATTGATGTCGTTAATATTGCAGTCCTTCTTGTCATAAAAAGCATAGCGCGGAGAATTATCCGCAGGGCAGACCACAATTCTTGGAATGGAGGTAAGTTCAACAAGTTGGCGGTTAGCATTAGTAATTTTTATATCAATGCTAATTATCTGCTTGCCAAAAAGCCTATTGTCTTTATCTATGAGTTCAGGGTGGAAGGAAAAAACAATACTGGGAACGGTTTTATAGTATAAAATCGGTTGGTGCAATTTGGTTAGTTCTATGGCGCCATCGCCGAAGTCTATATCTATAAAATTAAATTCATGTGGTCTTTGGTACTCTCTGATAGTTAGTGCATAAGAAGTAGGTTGATTGTTGTTATAAATCACTACTCGGCGTTTGGCTATGTTCAGTGGGATTCTCAACTTAAAAATTTGGACGCGTTCTGTTTTGACTACGGAGTCGGTTCTAATTTCCGATAAGCCATCAAAACGGAAGTTGGCTTTATTCAGCGATTCGCCCTCTATGCGAATTTCTACATTTTCCCCTGCGAAGGCTGATAAATCTCCCGACCAATCTCCCCCTTCTTTCATCATGCTTACCTTATCTATACGCATTTTAGGAATAATATCAAAGTTAGTGATAAAGAGGGCTTTATCTCCTTCTTTGAGATACAAATAGCCATCAGTAGTGCGGTGCAGTGCATACAAACGCAAGACCGCCAAGACTTTATTAGTACTTAATTTACTTTTGGTAAAAAGTTCTCCTACCAAGTAACCACCTGCTTCTTCTTGTTTTTCAATGCGATACGTCTTTCGCATCTGCAATTTATGATGGTGTTCTATCTGAATTTCTATACCCGTTTGCAGGTTATCTTCTAAGATAATGTCTTTTTTATCAACTTCTAAAAAAGCCAAACGACCTTGTTTTATTTTGAAAACATTTTCTATTAATGGAATGGAAAAACTTATTTTGCCGTTTTCTAACATAGGTTTACTGGTAGATAGGCTTAATCGGAGAGAATGGTCTTTTTCTTCGTTAGGGAAAAGATGTAAAAATATTTTACCATTTCGTTCGCTCACCTTATAATTAATTGGTTCATTTTCAGTCCAAGTATTGTTAGCAACGATGAGTTGTGGCTTATTTACTTCTATTTCATACACCCTCTCCTCGCCTATAAACAGCTCATCATCTTTGATATTCAACTTAGCGCGAATGTTTGTAAAGGGAAGTAAACGAACTTGTTGAGTGCTTTCGCGATGCGTTCCCCGCTCATTCTCACTTTCTACAAGAAAATTAAAACTTAAAAAACTACTTTGGTCTAAATTAGAAAATCGGACTTTAAAGCGATAGTATTCTTCTTTTTGCGTATAATCCACTAACTTAGTGATTGAGTCTAAGAGTTCGTAATCAGCTGAAGGTAAAAGATAGATTTTTTTTAATGCTTGGAAATGATAGGGAAACAACTCAATCTCACAAATGGACTCGCTTTTTTCATATTGGAAATACAAGTGCCTCGCTGACTGATAGTTGATTGTATTTTCTGACCAAGTATATACAGAAGTATCTATCCTTAGCACCATTTCTTTGAAAGCAAAAGTGCTTTTTATCTGCGAAAAGGATACGTCTGATAAACAAATCAGCATCAAAAAGAAAAACCATTTTTTCATGTTTAAAAACAGATAATCCATTAGTTATGCTTTACATATAGCACTTACAATTTAATTCATTTTAGTTACAGGGGATAGCATTTCTAACATTTCTTTTACCTGTTCATTAATCTCTTTTGCTCTTTTCTGCGTAAAGTTAGCTAATCCATTGCATCATTGCGTTCTTTGCGTAAGCCATAAAGTTGATTTCCTAAAAAAGATACATCACTATCGTCGATATCTAATTTGACAACTATTTCATCATCAGCCTTTTTGAGGCTCTTAATAAATTTAGTATGAGATTCTGCTTCTCCTTTTACATTATACCCTGCTTTGATTATCGATGGGGCTTCTTCCAGTAAAGGAAGTAAATAGTTACCATATTGGGTAACATAAGCAACAATAGAGGCATCTTGACAGCCATAAAAAAGCCCTAAAAGGTTTTCTATGTACTGATAGAAATTAGGCACAGACCTCCCATTTTCTTGCCAAGAGTAATTAGTTTGCTTATTGAGGCGAAAACTAAATGCTTGACTACTATGCCCCATGCTATAAAGACCTACATAGTTTTTGGTAAGTTTATTTTTAGGGCTTATTTCTGTTTCATAAACTTTTTCTCTTGCCGCAAATAATCTTGTTGCTGTCTGCTGAAAATCTGAATTATTTGTATGAGCTGTCATATTGCAGTTATCTAAAAGATTGTTTGGCTTCTGTTGTTAAGCTATATTCGAAAATATGTTTTATCTGAGCATGAGCGTGTTCTAACCAACTTTCTATATGCTCGAAAGCAACTGTTTGAGGTTGAATACAAATAAAGTTCAAATCAAAAAGTACAGGGGCTTGCATCCCTACTTCAGGGAAGAGGGTGGCTTGTACGATTGATAGGATATTTGTCCTCTCATCAAAAGGAATCTCTATATTTGTAGTCAAAGAAGTAGCTGATTGAGGCAAATTGTCTGGAATATAAGGAAGTAAGCGAAAGTTCTTTTTCATATTCTCATAACTACACTCCTCTCCAATATTGATTTTATTGATGTAACGAAGCACAAGGTTTGAAAATCCTTTGGGCTTAGCCACTTCCTGATTATCTGCTTGTAAAAATCGCCAACTATGGTCATATCCCATGCTTGAGCAGTAAAGTTTGCCTCAAAAATAGCTTCAATTAATGGCGGTTTCTGATATTGTACTGGCATAGGTGTTCGTGAGTATGGCGGTTAAGTATCAGACAAAGATACGATATTCGCTACTAATTAATAAATTAAAACGTTATAAAACTTTGCTTTCCTCTACCTAAGTTATTTCCCTCACCTCGTATTTTTTCTTTCTCCACCAAAATCGCACCATACCGAAGCCTATAATCACTACCACAGGTAACACCAAGTTCACCATTTGCCAAAAAAACTTTTCTTCCTGAATCCTGAATTTGTCCAAAGGTCTTAGAGTTATTTCTTTATTGCGAGAATCTATAACGCCTTTTTCATCTATCAAATACGCTAAGGCATTCATTACAAAGTCTTTGTTAGAAAAGGTCTGCTGAGAAAGAGGGTCATAGCCAAGAGGCAGGGGCTGTCCGTTTCGTTTATCTATCTCATTGCGAGGAATATCACCATCTGAAAAGACGATGATTTTGGTAGGTTCGCTTTCTTGTTTTACTGTCTTGTTCTCGGCACTGTCAGGGGCAAAGCGATTTTTAAACAAAGAAGTAAATCTCCCCTCTAACAAATAGCACACTGGCAGGTGCGACTGGGTAAAAAGTTCAGGTTTTAAATCGGTTTTCAATTCTTCTAAACTCACTATATTGGGCATGTTTCGTATGCGCGAGTATTGATTAGTGAGTAATAAAGGTGTTTTTATCACATAGGGAGTTTTAATAGTATCTATTGTACTTAGGAAGCGAGCATAAATGCCATTAAGATTTTTAGTAATGGGCATTCGCTTAAAACGGTTGATGATGACATAGTAAGGCCAAGGCACACCTCTTAGATTGGGTTTGTCGCCAAACTGCCCTACATTGACCAAAATCCTGCCCATTTCTGTATCCTGAACAAGGTTAAGATTAATCCTAATGCCGTATCGGAAAAGCATATCACTAATATTCAGGTCATAGCCAAAAGCATACGCTCCGCCTTTGGAGATACTGTCTAAATTCATTTGGATAGCATCTATGAAAAATAGCGCCTTCCCTCCGTGCATGATGTATTGGTCTAACTTGTATTTTTCTAATTCGGAGAAGCGTTTTTTAGGCTGGGCAATCATTACTGCGTCGTACCCATCTAAGTTACTTTCTTGCAAGTTGAGCCTATCTACTACGTAAAATTCATCTAAGGAAGTGGTCAAGTCTGCCATATCTATAGGACGAAGCTCATCGTGTCCTTCTATGATAGCAATACTCGGTTTTTGCTTGATAGTCAGTTTTTTAATTGCGTTAATAAGTTCATATTCTACATTTTCTATCGACTGATTGAGTTGCTCCATAGGGGTAGCCGCAGTATTACCTTTTAAGAGCAGTACGGGAGTTTCCTTATTTTTATAAGAAATCAAAGCAGAAGGAAAAATAATTTTCTCTACTTTTTTCCCATTGACCGTTTCAAAAAGGTTAGTAGGCTGTACGCCCTTACTCATCAGTTGCTGATAAAAAGCCCTTCGGTCTTGCTCACTACTTGCTTGGTCGGGATTAACAAACTTGTATTGGACTTTGTTGTTGCTATAAATCACAAACTCGTCTAAATTTTCCCTGATAGACGTTTGTAATCTTTTAAAACCTGCATTAAGTTCTCCGTCTAAATACACTTCCACAAATACTTGGTCGTCCAATTCGCTAAGTAGTTTTTTGGTCGGGGAGGAAATAGTAAATCTTTTCTCTTCGGTTAGGTCAAGGCGAAAAAAATATTGGCTTGCATAGATATTCAGCAAGACAATAAATAAAAATAAGGCAATAAACTGTAAAATATCTTCCCACTTTTTGGTCTGCATGGAACGCTAAGGATTAAACATGAGTAAAGAATCTATGCACAAAGTTAAGAAAGACAAGCATTAGTTTGATATAAATTCCTAACTTAAAAATATTTTGTCTTTCTCCAATAAACGTATTTGAAAAGTTTTATATCTTTGAGTATAAAAACAAAAATTACGGCAAGCAATCATCATCATACTTCTATGGCAAAAATATCAAGGCGAGATTCTTTAAAGACTTTGGCTATCAGTGGCTTAGGGGCAGGAATGCTCGTAGGTTGCGATGACAAGAAAGCAGAGGAAAGCGTACAAGCAGGAGGACACGACCACGCGCACCTTGCGCAAAGCACAGGGCTAAACGAGCGCGACCAAAAACTTATGCAGCAAAAGTTTTTTACAGAACATGAGCGTAAGACCGTCAAAATGTTAGCCGACATCATCATTCCCAAAGATGAAAGGTCTGGAAGTGCCTCCGATGCAGGCGTACCAGAATTTATAGAGTTTATGATGATAGACCAGCCTCAACAACAACTCACTGTAAGAGGTGGCTTAAAATGGCTTGATGTACAATGCAATAAGAGATTTGAAAAGAACTTTGTAGATTGTACTGAAAACCAACAGTTTGAAATATTAGATGAGATTGCTTACCCCGAAGTAGCCAAGCCAGAGATGAGCCAAGGAGTAGCCTTCTTTACCCATTTTCGCGGTTTAGTAGCGTCTGGGTTTTGGTCAAGCAAAATAGGTATGAAAGATATTGGCTTTATGGGCAATGTGGCAAACGTGTGGGTAGGTGCCCCCAAAGAATTTTTGGACAAATTAGGAGTAAGCTATGAATCCTGAGCCGATGAGTTTTATTTCCTAATTTTCCTATTTCTCATGCTAATTTGAGGTTGATTTTCGTTATATTTCCAAAGAAAATACTTGCTTATGAAACTCAATCTCTTGTCTTTTCTGCTAAAATATTGTCTAACATTGGGAATATTGTTCTGTTTGAGCTGTTCTCGCCTTAAACCTGAAGAGCCTAAAAAGTTGCCTTTCGACCCGCCTATCCAAGCAGAAATGTCTTATGTTGCTACACCCATTGCTTTGGAAATAAGTACACTAAGAGAAAAAGTTAATTCCGCTCTCAAAGAAGTCATAGTAAACGATGAAAGCTATGAAAATAATAATCGGGACAATTTAAAACTCAAAATCATAAGAACAGGTAAGATAAATCTACAAATGCAAGGCAATGAGCTATCTTACTCCGCCCCCTTAAAAATCTATGCCGACAAACGTTTTGAAACCAAAATCTTAGGGAAACAACTACAAAAAAGCCAAGCACTTACTTTTTCTCTCATTGCCAAGTTCAAAAGCAAGGTGGACATTGGGCAAGATTGGAAATTGCAGAGCAAGACTACTTTCCAAGGCGTAGAGTGGATAGAAAAGCCTACACTCAGCCTGCTTTCTTTCAGTATTGATTTGACAAAATTAGTAGAGAAAATTCTTGTAGAAGAAGCCCCACATATAGAAAAGATGATTGACAACTTGGCTCATGACCAACTGCATTTGGACAAAGAAATCCTACGGATATGGGCAGAACTGCAAAAACCTATTCTCATCAATCGACAGCACAAAAAAGTTTGGATTAAAGCCAAACCCTTAGAGTTTACTGCAAGCCACATACGTAGCGATGGGCAGTATATTCTTATAGATGGTAAAATCGGAGCAGTGATAGAAACAGTTTTTGGTGATAACCCTGCATACGAAATTGTAGAAAAGCTACCGCCTCTCCAAAGAGCCAGTGAAATCCCTAATCATTGCGATTTGAACGCAATCAGTTATATTCACTATGCAGACATTAACGAGATATTGGCTAAGGAATTGGCAGGGAAAGAGTTTAGCATAGAAGGGCATACACTAAAAATTAAAAATATACGCATATTTGGGAATGGCAGCTTTATCGTGTTGCAGGTGGACATCAAAGGCGATGCCAACGGTACGGTTTTTCTTCAAGGCAAGCCAAGCTACAAAGATGATGAAGCACAGACTATTCATATCCAAGACTTTGATTTTGATGTTTATACAGAGGAAGCACTCTTACAAACAGCGGATTGGTTACTGCACGATACTTTTAAAAGCTTCATTCAAGAAAAATTACATTTCCCTCTAAAAAAACAAGTAGAAAAAATACCCTCTCTCATCTACGAGAGCATAGCCAAAGGCAAAGTAGGAAAAAAAATAGAGCTACAATTAGAAAATATGTTCTTAAAGCCTAAGCAAATTGCTGTACATGAAGACGGCATCGCAATCATGGTAAATATGAGAACAGATTTACAGCTAAAATTGAAACATTTGTAGTTTTCAAAAAAACAAATACGTTAGCCAAATCGCCGCTATTACACCTGCCAAGTCTGCTATCAGTCCACAATTAACGGCATAACGTGTATTTTTGATATTTACTGAACCAAAATAAACGGCTAACACGTAAAAAGTTGTTTCCGTAGAACCTTGTATGATGCTTACTAACCTTCCTACAAATGAATCTGCTCCGTACTGTTTCATGGCATCGAGCATCATACCTCTTGCTCCGCTTCCGCTTAGAGGCTTCATCAGCGCAGTAGGCAAGCCAGCCACAAAATCAGTATTTACACCCAAGATGCTGATAGCCAATTTAATACCATCTACCAAAAAATCCATAGCCCCTGAGGTGCGAAATACTCCAATGGCTACTAAAATGGCTACCAAATACGGAATAATCGTAATAGCAGTTTGGAAACCTTCTTTTGCACCTTCTATAAAGGCTTCATATACATTGACTTTACTAAAAAGAGCCAAAGAAATAAATAAAATAATCACAGAAAATAATATCAGATTGCTTGCCACAGAGGAAATCGTACCGATTTGTGCTTGGTCTAAGGAAGAGAAATACCAAATTACACCTAAGACCAATAGAAGTAAACCACCCAAGTAAGCGAGAATTACCTTGTCTAATAGGTTGATTTTTTGGTAAATAGACACAATAATCAAACCTACGAAAGTAGAAAAAAAGGTAGCCAGCAGGATAGGGATAAAAATATCCGAAGGGTCTTTGGCTCCCATCTGCGCCCGATAGACCATAATGCTCAAAGGAATAATCGTCAAGCCTGAGGTATTCAATACCAAAAACATGATTTGGGCATTAGAAGCGGTATCTTTTTGATAATTAAGTTCTTGCATTTCTTTCATAGCTTTTAGTCCCAAAGGTGTAGCCGCATTGTCCAGCCCAAGCATGTTAGCGGAGAAATTCATCAAGATAGAGCCGATAACAGGGTGGTTCTTAGGCAATTCAGGGAAAAGCCTGTGAAAAAACGGACTCACCAAGCGAGCCAGTAGGTTTACCGCTCCTCCTTTTTCTCCTATTTTCATTAGCCCAAGCCATAGCGTCATTACACCCGTCAGCCCAAGAGAAATCTCAAAGCCTGTTTTTGCCATGTCGAAAGTGCTTCCAATGAGTTTAGGGAAAATTTCTGTATCGCCGAAAAAAATGAGTTTGACCAGAGCAATGACAAAGGCAATCAGGAAAAAAGCCACCCATATATAATTCAAGACCATAAGCGTAGGTAATTTTGATGAATAAAAGACGAAAAATAAACAAGAAATACCAACAAATCCAATAAAATTAGGCTTGCTTCTTGAATATTTGCAGTGAGAACTTTACTTTTGATAAAAGCAAAATCAAATTATTTGTAAATATGAAATCACTACTACTCATTCTACTCCTTCCTTCTTCTCTTTTTGCTCAAAACTTTACCAAAGAAGAAATTAATCGTTGGGAAAAACAAGCCCAAAGAGTTACTATCATCAGGGATACTTGGGGAATCCCGCATATCTACGGCAAGACCGATGCCGATGCCGTCTTTGGCTTGCTATATGCCCAATGCGAAGACGATTTCCCAAGAGTAGAAATGAACTACATAGAAAAATTAGGACGTACCGCAGAAGTCAAAGGAGAGGCAGAACTTTACAATGACTTGCTCATTCGCTTGGTCATAGACTCTACAGAAGCCATAGCCGACTACAAAAAATCTCCTGCTTGGCTCAAATCTTTGCTCAACGCCTATGCAGATGGCATCAACTTTTTTTTGTATAAAAACCCACAAGTAAAACCTGCCTTGCTTCGTAAATTTGAACCTTGGTATCCACTGCTTTGGACAGATGGAAGTATAGGAGCGATTAGCACCGCAGGAATTACGGTTAGTGAGTTGAAAAATTTTTACTCAGGCGAACCTGCCACAGGCTTTCTGCCCTCCCAAGAAAAAGACGAAGAGATACTTACAGGTTCTAACGGCTTTGCCTTTGCTCCCTCGATTACGGAGTCTGGAAAGGCAATTTTGTATATCAATCCTCACGTTACTTTTTATTTTCGTCCCGAAGTCCATGTAGTCAGCGAGGAGGGGCTAAATGCTTATGGAGCAGTTACTTGGGGACAGTTCTTTGTTTATCAGGGGTTTAATGAAAAATGTGGGTGGATGCATACATCCAGTTCGGCAGATGTGGCTGATGCCTATATAGAAAAGATGTACCAGCAAGGCAATCAATGGTTTTATGAGTACAATGGCACAAAAAAAACCGTCAAAGAGAAAAAAATTACCCTGCGCTATCGGCAGGGCGATAAACTTTTGAGCAAAACTATCAATGCCCTATTCACTCATCACGGAGCGGTAATGGCAAAAAGAGAGGGACAATACATAAGTCTAAAAGCCAATAATCGCTCTTTCAATGGATTAGTGCAAAGCTGGCAGCGCACCAAAGCCAAAAGTTTTGCCGAGTTTAAAAAAACAATGGCTTTATTGGCTAATACTTCTAACAATACCGTTTATGCTGATGCAGAAGGCAACATTGCTTATTGGCATGGGAATTTTCTGCCTGTCAGAGATACCAAATACGATTGGTCAAAGCCTGTGGACGGCAGTACAAGTGCTACCGAATGGAAGGGTTTGCATAAATTGGAGGAATCCGTACACATTTACAACCCTCCTAACGGTTGGATACAGAACTGCAATTCTACTCCTTTTACGGCTTCGGGGACTTATAGCCCTACAAAAGAAAATTATCCTACTTATATGGCTCCCGACGGAGAAAATTTCAGGGGCATCAATGCAGTAAAAGTATTAAGCAAAACAACTAAATACAACATAGACAAGGTAATACAAGCAGGGTACGACACTTATCTTGCGGCTTTTGAGGTATTAGTCCCTGCACTGGTGGAGTCTTTCGAGAAAAACATACGTCCAAATGATTCGCTGTACGCTTACTTGGTCGGGGCAGTCATGGTCTTAAAAAATTGGGATTATCGTAGCAGTGAAAAATCTATTGCTACTACTCTGGCGATAGAGTGGGGACAGAAACTACTCCCCACTATCCTTAGGATAAATATTGGAGGCAAGCAAGAAGCAGACCAAGTAGCTAAAACACAATACTTTGCTAAAAATGCCTCCCCCCAAGAGTTGCTTTTACCTTTATTAGAAACTTTAAAAGAATTAGAAAAAAAGTTTGGACGCTGGCAGGTTGCTTGGGGAGAAATTAATCGCTTTCAAAGGATTTCGGCTGACATTGAGCAAAAATACGATGACAGCAAACCAAGTCTGCCCGTACCTTTTGCCTCCTCGGTTTGGGGAATGTTGCCTTCCTATACAAGTCGTTATTTTTCAGGAACAAACAAAAGGTATGGAGTAAACGGCAATAGCTTTGTATGTGCTGTGGAGTTTGGCGAAAAAATCAAGGCAAAATCGCTTTTAGCAGGTGGACAAAGTGGCAATCCTCAATCTAAGCATTTTTTTGACCAAGCCCAAATGTACACGCAGGGCAAGTTTAAAGAAGTTTGGTTTTACAAAGAAGATATTTTAAAAAATGCAGAAAAAACCTATCGTCCAGGGGAATAATAGACTGTAAGCAACAGTCATTTTAGATATTTTCTACTTTCAAAATTAAGTTTTCTCTTACTTTTGCAAGTAAAATTCAGTAAACCATTTTCAAACTAAACCATGTCAAGCAATATTTTGAGTGCCGAAGCAGTACAGATTTCTCACCCAAGTAAGCACATTCATACCTCTATTCAACTCCCTTCTTCTAAAAGCGAAAGCAATAGGGTTTTGATTATCAATGCTTTGTGTAAGAAGCCATGCCAATTAATCAACTTGTCAGAAGCCCGAGATACCCAAACGATGATTCGTTTATTAGCTTCTGATGAATTGTTATTAGATGTGATAGATGCAGGAACGACCATGCGTTTCTTAACGGCATACTGCACTGCTATCAACCGCGAAACCATTTTGACGGGTAGCCAAAGGATGTGCGAAAGACCTGTCCAAGTGTTAGTAGAAGCTTTGCGAGAACTGGGGGCAGATATTGAGTACATGAAAAATGAAGGCTATCCTCCCATTCATATCAAAAAATTTAAACCTACAAAAAACGAGCTATATGTGCGAGGGGACATTAGCAGTCAGTATATTTCTGCCCTACTTATGATTGCGCCTATACTACCCAAAGGATTAAAAATCAATTTAGTAGGGAAAGTAGCCTCTTTGCCCTATATACAAATGACGCTACAACTCATGCAAAACTTTGGAGTAAGCCATGAGTGGACTGGTAATAGCATTTACATAGCCCCCCAAGAATACCACGCTTCGTCTTACAGTGTAGAGTCCGATTGGTCGGCTTCAAGCTATTGGTACAGCATCGTAAGTCTGGCACACGAAGCAGAGGTTAAGTTATTGGGATTGAAAAAAGATTCCTTGCAAGGAGATGCAGAAATAGAAAAAATCATGGAGTACTTGGGAGTAAGTTCCGTTTTTCAAGAAGATGGCGTATTGCTTAAAAAAACAAGAACCGTCAGAGATTTTGAGTGGGACTTTACTCATTGCCCTGATTTAGCCCAAACGGTTGCGGTCTTGGGAGCGGCAAAAGGTGTAAATATGAAACTGACAGGGTTAGAAAGTCTGAAAATCAAAGAAACAGATAGATTAATTGCCGTTAGAGATGAATTGGCAAAATTTGGTATTCAGGCAAAAGATGTCAATGATGCGGAACTGCACATGAGTCCGCAAAGTATGCAAGCCCCTTCGGCAATGATTAAGACCTATAAAGACCACCGCATGGCAATGGCTTTTGCTCCTTTAGCTTTGCTTTTCGAGGTAAGCATAGAAAAGCCCGAAGTAGTGGAAAAATCCTATCCAAGATTTTGGGAAGATTTGGCAAAAGCAGGTTTTCAAGTACTTGCTAAGTAAAATAAAAGGAATGAGCTACTTTAAAAGATTTACTAAGTGAGTATCTTTGAAAAAAGAGCATACACTTGCCTTGCAGAAATGAAAATAGACTTTACCAACTATATAGAATTTATTTGGGTGCGGGGGGAGTTAGTACAGCAAGAAAGTCTGTGCTACTTGTCAGACATTGAAAGCAAAAAATACAAAGGAGATAAGGAAAAAGAAGAGAGGGTAGAACAACTTTTGCTCAATTTTTTCTCACAAGTTCCTCAGAAAATAACTCACCCCGACTACTTAGCTGTTGCCTTAGCGGTGCGTTGCCGAAACTTGAAAGATTTTATCAATGATGAACTGGAAAGACAAAGTAAGCAAAACGAGCGGCAAAGGCTGTACGACCTATACGATGCCTTCCGAAGCAATATTTTTACTGAACTAAGCATTGCCGAGTTTTCAGATGCTTTTGCTCAAATGCTGACTTACGGTATGTTTTTAGCTGGGCTAAACGCTGATACACAGGTAATTTCTCTGGACAATGTAAAAAAATATATTCCTACAAGTTTTCAACTTATCAAGGAACTAATTAGTTTTCTTGATGAGTTAGAAAAACCTGAATACCAAGAAACTAAGTGGGTGATTAACAAAATTATTGCGATTATCAACCATATAGAATGGTCGACTTTTCAACAAAATATGAGTTTTAAGCAAAGGAACGACCAAGATTTAGACCACTCAGACCCCTATATTTATTTTTATGAAACCTTCCTTGCCGCTTATGACTATCACTTGCGAAAAGCCAAAGGAGTTTACTACACACCTCTACAAGTAGTAAATTTTATAGTGCGAGCCATCGATGAGGTTTTAACCCACACCTTCCAACTCCCTAACGGATTAGCTGAGTGCAAACAAGTAACTGTATTAGATTTTGCCACAGAAACAGGGACTTTTTTATTAGAAACATTTAGAATTATCTTGGAAAATATACCCCAAAAAAATCCTGAAAAACTCAAATTCTCATCCTTATCCTCAAAAGCAAGCATGATGAGATATTAGAGATTTTTTTCATTTTGTTTAATTGTGAGTTTTTATTTATTTTTGATAAAAAGAAAACCAACGCCTATGCCTGCAATACTTGAAAGCGAAAATTCTCTTACTCAAATTCCCTCTCTTGATGAAATTCAAGAAGGAGAAGTATTCTACCTTAGTGAGGAGGAGTACTTAGAACTCGTTGAAACACACGAAGGTAGATTTCAATATGAAAATGGAAAAGTAACACTTATGCCCTATGCACAAAAAAATCATAATATCGTTGAAGCGAATACTATTACACAATTAGGTATTGCCTTAGAAGAAAGTCCACTCATTGTTTCTACTAACGAAACGCTCATTTATGTTTCTGCTTTTGACCTCTATGCCAACCCTGATGTAGTGGTTTTCCAAGAACCTACAGAATACAGAGAACGCAAAAAAGGCATACAAGCCTTGCTTAACCCTATTTGTCTAATTGAAATCCTGTCCCCAAGTACAGCTCACTACGATAGGAGTAAGAAACTCCAAATTTATCAGTCTATTCCAACCCTCCAACAGTACGTCATGATTTCCCAAGAGGAAATACAAGTGGAAACCCTGACCAAAAACAAAGAAGGGGAGTGGGTTTACCGATTTGCTTTTGAGGCAGACCAGAGCATCAGTATTTTAGACCACTCCATCCCTCTTTCAAAACTCTACGCCAAAGTTCAATTTGAAAAAGCGGATACTCCCGCTAAAACTCAATGATAAATCCCAAAGAAGGCAAGACTGTTGCTTCATTATTAGACAAAATCAGAGGGATTCCATTGGCACCGTCAGTTCGCAAAGGATTACCGTCAGTAGTTGCAAAAGCGGAATTGTCCGCAGTGCGTTGGAAAGTATATTGCGGGAAAGCAGGAGTTTGGAAACCCAAGGCATTCTGCACGTCTAAATACAAGTCAAAAGTAGCTCGGCGAAAGTTCCATTTTTTGTCTATGCGAAAATCAAACTGGTTGAAGGCGGCTAATCTTTCTGAATTAAGTCTTGAAAAGTCTAAAACGCCTACCCCCAAAGTGGGATAGTTTTTTTGCGAAGCTACTAAATCAAAGGGAGTAAGTGGGGCGCCCCCTGCAAAGCGGTATCTCATGCCTATTTCCCAACCCTTGTTGAACTTTTTGCCAAAAAGAGCAGAAATCAAATGCCTATTATCCCAAGCCGAAGGGACTAACTTGCCATCTGCCCCCGCAAATTGGCTGCGAACGAAGGTATAAGAGAAA
>Ga0272446_1000172_pt1 | contig 96365 bp, 74 predicted proteins | sample YNPCB0061_FD_194587 | JGI IMG/M metagenome (GOLD analysis project Ga0272446, IMG submission 194587) | Hot spring microbial mat communities from Yellowstone National Park, WY, United States - YNP-CB-006-1 | ecosystem: Environmental > Aquatic > Thermal springs > Hot (42-90C) > Sediment | place...
GGGCACATCGATCACGGGAAGACGACGCTGACGGCGGCGATCACCCGGGTGCTGGCGAAGAACAACCCGAAGGTGAAGTTCCGCAGCTTCGATTCGATCGACAACGCGCCGGAAGAGAAGGCGCGGGGGATCACGATTGCGGTGGCGCACGTGGAGTACGAGACGGCGAACCGGCACTATGCGCACGTGGATTGTCCGGGGCACGCCGACTACATCAAGAACATGATCACGGGCGCGGCGCAGATGGACGGGGCGATTCTGGTGGTGGCGGCGACCGACGGGCCGATGCCGCAGACGCGGGAGCACATTCTGCTGGCGCGGCAGGTGGGGGTGCCCTACATTGTGGTGGCGATGAACAAGGTGGACATGGTGGACGACCCCGAGCTGCTGGACCTGGTGGAGCTGGAAGTGCGGGAGCTGCTGAAGAGCTACCAGTTTCCTGGGGACGATCTGCCGGTGGTGCGGGTGTCGGCGCTGGGGGCGTTGAACGGGGAAGAGAAGTGGGAAAAGACGGTGGAGGAGCTGATGGCGGCGGTGGACAGTTACGTGCCGTTGCCGCAGCGGGATATCGACAAGCCGTTTTTGATGCCGATTGAAGACATTTTCTCGATCCAGGGGCGGGGGACGGTGGTGACCGGGCGGATCGAGAAGGGGGTGTGCAAGGTAGGCGAGGAAATGGAGATTGTGGGCTTCCGGCCGACGCGCAAGACGGTGGTGACCGGGGTGGAGATGTTCAAGAAGCTGCTGGACCAGGGGCAGGCTGGGGACAATGTGGGGCTGCTGCTGCGCGGGGTGGAGAAGGACGAAGTGGAGCGGGGGCAGGTGATCGCCAAGCCGGGGACGATCACGCCGCACACCAAGTTCAAGGGCGAGGTGTACGTGCTGTCGAAGGAAGAAGGGGGGCGGCACACGCCGTTTTTCAAGGGGTACCGGCCGCAGTTTTATTTTCGGACGACGGACGTGACCGGGGTGGTGACGCTGCCGGAAGGGACGGAGATGGTGATGCCCGGGGACAACGTGCCGATGACGGTGGAGTTGATCACGCCGGTGGCGATGGACAAAGGGCTGCGGTTTGCGATTCGCGAGGGCGGCCGCACGGTGGGCGCCGGCACGGTGACCGAGATTCTCGCCTAGCGGCCGCGGGCTGCGGCCAGGCGCCACAACCAGGGCGCGCCGGCCAGCGGAAAATCGAGTACACTAAAGTGAAGGTTTCGGAAGTTTCGGTCGGACCAACCCTGAATCCAGGGGCGTAGGTTTAACGGCAGACCAGCGGTCTCCAAAACCGCGAGTGGGGGTTCGAATCCCTCCGCCCCTGCCAATCCATTCCAGACTCGGTCGAACGAAGCGAAGTAAGGATTTATGGCGGCAGCACAGGCAGCGAGCGAAGAAAAGGACAAGCCCTTAGCCCAACGGGTTCAGGCGTGGCCCCACCAGGTCAAGAACTACTTTGACGAACTCCGGAACGAGATGCGGCGCGTCACCTGGCCGTCGCGAAAGCAGGTGCGGGCGACGACGCTAGTGGTGATTGCCACGGTGTTCGCGTTCGCGGTGTTTTTTTACTTTGTGGATCTGTTGCTCGCCCGATTGATCACCAGTATCCAAATGGCGTTTACGAAGTAGGAGCGCATGACGTACGACGAGGAGCGCTGGGAGGAACAGGAGTCCGCGCCGGCTCCGGAGCAGACGGAGACCGGGGCGGAGTCCGCGGCGGAAAGTGCCGAAGCGGCGGCGGAGACTCCGGCGGAGGCGGGAGAGATTCCCGCTGGCGAGGAAGCGGAACCCGCCGCCGGTGAGGCCGCCGCGCCAGGCCGGAATTGGTTCATCATTCACACGTATTCGGGTTTCGAGAATAAGGTGGCCGAGTCGATCCGCGGCCGCGCGGAAGCTTTCGGTTTTGCCGACCGCGTGGGTGAGATCCTGATCCCGACTGAAGAAGTGGTGGAATTGAGGGGGGGCAAGAAGGTCACCAGCAAGCGGCTGATTTATCCGGGATACGTGCTGATTCAGTTGGACCTGAACGACGATTTGTATCACGCGATCAAGAACACCCCGCGGGTAACGGGTTTTGTGGGCGGCGGCGCCCAGCCCGTGCCGCTCTCGGCGGACGAGGTGAACCAGATCCTCCACCGGCAGGCCAGCTCGGAAGTCCGTCCCCGTCCGGCCATGTCCTTTGAACGGAACGAGACCGTGCGAATTGTCGACGGGCCGTTTACGAATTTCTCCGGCAAGGTGGATGAGGTGAACACGGAGCGGAACACGCTACGGGTGCTGGTGACGATTTTCGGCCGTGCCACGCCGGTCGAGCTGGATTTTTTGCAAGTAGAGAAGACCTGAAGCCGCTGAACGCCAGGGTGGTGGAAGAGGGCTCGCGAAGGAAGGAAACAAACAATGGCGAAGAAGGTTACCGCGCAGGTCAAGCTGCAAATTCCGGCGGGGAAAGCGACTCCGGCGCCTCCGGTGGGAACGGCGCTCGGCCCGCAGGGCGTCAACATCATGGACTTCTGCAAGGCGTTCAACGCCAAGACGTCGGCGAAGGACCAGGAAGGGCTGATCATCCCGGTGGTGATCACGATTTTCTCCGACCGGTCCTTCACCTTTGTCACCAAGACGCCGCCGGTTCCCGTGCTGGTAAAGCGGGCGGTCAATCTGGCCAAGGGATCGGCGGAGCCGAACAAGAATAAGGTCGGCAAAATCACTTTGCAGCAGGTGGAAGAAATCGCCAAGATCAAGATGCCGGATTTGAACTGCTTCACGCTGGAAGCGGCGATGGAGAGCGTCAAAGGCACGTGCCGCAGCATGGGCGTGGACGTGGTGTAGGCTTCTGGACAGTTTGGCGCAAAGTTTGCTAGACTAAAAAGGTTTGGCCGAATTCGAAGGCGCAGTCCGTCGGACCGGCCCGATGAACTCAATGGGAGGCGCAGTCCTGCACGCAGGAGCGCCGCTCGGACCAGTGAGGATGCATGGCGAAGAACGGCAGGAAATATCAGGCTGCGCTCCAGCAGATCGAAGCGCGGGCTTATCCACTCGAAGAGGCAGTCACCCTCCTCCAAAAAGTACGGTTCGCAAAGTTTGACGAAACCGTGGAAGTGCACCTGCGGTTGGGCGTCGACCCCAAGCACGCCGACCAAATGGTGCGCGGCACGGTCGTGATGCCGCATGGATTGGGGAAATCCAAGCGGGTCTTGGTGATTTGCGGTCCCGACCGGGCGAAAGAGGCGGAAGAAGCGGCCGCGGATTTCGTGGGCGGCGAAGAGATGGTCAACCGGATTCAGCAAGAGAGCTGGTTGGACTTCGATGCCGTGGTGGCGACGCCGGACATGATGCGAGCGGTCGGGCGGCTGGGTAAGATCCTTGGCCCCCGGGGGCTGATGCCCAATCCGAAGACCGGCACGGTGACGGTGGAAGTGGGCAAGGCGGTGAAGGAAATCAAGGCAGGTAAGGTTGAGTTCCGTGTCGACAAGACCGGGATCGTGCACTCGCCCGTCGGCAAGGCAAGCTTCGCGCCGGACAAACTGGTGGAGAACATCAACAGTTTGGTGCAGGCGGTGGTGCGCGCCAAGCCTGCGGCGGCCAAAGGAAAGTACGTGAAGAGTGCGACCATTTGCTCGACGATGGGGCCCGGGATCCCTTTGGACACGACGGCCATGAACACGCGCGTGGCCTAGCCGGCACGGAGAGAGACGATGAAACGCAGAGAAGACAAGAAAAAAGACTTCGAGTCGCTGCGCCAGGAGCTCCAGCAAACCAACCACCTATTTGTGGCGGGTTTCCATAAGCTGAAAGTGGGGCAGGATTTTGAACTGCGTAAGGCAGTACGCGGGGCGGGTGGGACTTACAAGGTGGTGAAGAACACCATCGCGGACAAAGCGTCCCGGGGCACGCCGGCGGAAGCGGTGTTGCAGGGCCTTAAGGGAACCACTTCGCTCGCCTACACCTCCGGCGATCCGGTGGCGCTGGCGAAAGCGCTGACCGCCTACGCGAAAGCAAACCCCGCCCTGACCTTCAAAGCTGGCTTGGTGGAAGGCCGCGCCGTAGAGGTTAAGAGCATCGAAGACTTGGCTAGTATGCCCTCGAAAGAGGAAATTCTGGCCAGGCTGCTGTTCCTGATCAACGCGCCGGCGCAGCGGCTGTTGGGCGCCATCAGTGCCGTAGGCCGGGATTTGGCCGTGGTTTTGGATCAGGGCGTCAAGGAAAACAAGTTCTCCGAGTAAAGCTGGGGACATGATGGAGGCGCCGGGGACGCGGCGCGCACAAGGAGTGGAAGAAGAGTTATGGCGGACATCAACGCAATTGCAGAACAGATTCAAGGTTTGACTCTCCTGGAAGCTTCGCAACTGGTGAAGCTGCTCGAGGAGCGGTTGGGTGTGTCGGCGGCGGCGGCGGCTCCGGTCATGGTGGCCGGGGCGGCGCCTGGGGCGGCGGCGGCTCCCGCAGCCGAGGAAAAGACCGAGTTCACGGTGGTCCTGACGGCGGCAGGCGCGAACAAGATCAACGTCATCAAAGCCGTACGCGAGGTGACGAGCCTCGGCCTGAAAGAAGCCAAGGACTTGGTGGATAGCGCGCCCAAGCCGGTAAAGGAAGGCATCTCAAAGGAAGAAGCCGAGGCGATCAGGAAGAAATTTGTCGACGCCGGCGCCACGGTGGAAGTCAAGTAGCGGCTACGCCTTCAATCTCAAGCATGTCTTGTTTGCCGCGTGTTACCTCGCCGCAGGCGGGTAACACGCGCATTGGTGTCGTTTCGGACTGGTTTGACGTCTGTTTTTGGACTTTGGTACACTGTTTGCTGGCGTCGGGTGTCAACGGGCCATTCCGCATTCCGTGAGCGTCGGATCCATTCGATTTCAGTCCAGTCACGCGCTTTCCGCCCGTCTGTCTTGCGCCGGCGCTGTCCCGCGAGGCGGTGCAGGCGTCTGCCGGGCCTTTTGGTCTGTGCCCGCTCGTCCAGAAGCCAGCCAGGAAGTATTCCTGCCGGGGGCGCCTCGCCAGCATCATCCCCGGTTTGATTCCCAAAAGAACCCCGCCCGGCCGCTCAGTGCGCGCGGGGGCTGGCGGGTTGCGTTTTGAGGACCCTTCGGTCTGTCAAGGAGTTTGAATGCAAAGCCTAAACGGTGCGAGCCGCGAGCGGGTTGATTTTTCGAAGATCAAGACCTCGATTCCGATCCCCAACCTGATTGAGGTGCAGAAGCGCTCCTACGAGCGGTTCCTGCAAATGGACCTGCTTCCCAGCGAGCGGGACGATATCGGACTCCAGACCGTTTTCAGCTCCGTGTTCCCCATCTCGGACTTTCGCGGTCTCAGCCAATTGGAGTTCGTCGACTACGCGATCGGCAATTGGGAGTGCAAGTGCGGGAACCTGAAAGGTTTGCACCACCTGCGCTCGACCTGCCGGAACCCGGCCTGCGGCGCGACGATTCGGACCGATCCCTTTCACTCGGGCGAAGTGCTGTGCCACCAGTGCGGCACGTTCAACAAGAACATCGTTACCTTCTGCAACAAGTGCGGCGACCCGGTGGGTCTCCAACTGAAGTACGACATGATGGAGTGCCAGGAGCGCGGGATGACCTACGCTGCTCCCTTGAAAGTGACCATCCGGCTGACCGTGTACTCCAAGGACCCGGAGACGGGCGTCAAGTCGGTGCGGGACATCAAGGAGCAAGAGGTTTTCTTTGGCGAGATCCCGCTGATGACCGACAACGGCACGTTCATCATCAACGGGACGGAGCGGGTGATTGTTTCGCAGTTGCACCGGTCTCCGGGAGTGTTCTTCGAGCGGACCCCCGCGCAAGGATATTTTCTGGGCAAGATCATTCCTTACCGTGGCAGTTGGGTCGAGTTCGAGTACGACACCAAGAACATTCTTTATGTCCGTATCGACCGGAAACGCAAGTTCTATGGCACGGTTTTCCTGCGCGCGCTCGGCTTGAAGACTGATGAACAAATCCTGAAGACGTTCTACCGGATCGAGAAGATTGCCGTGCGCGGCGCCAAGCTGTTCTGGCAGGTGTCGGAAGGATTGCAGGGCTTGCGTTTGTCGCACGCGATCACCGCCAAGTCCGGCGAGACGGTGGTGACGCAAGGCAAAAAGATTACCTCCTCCTTGATGAAAGAAATCCTCAAGGCGAAGATTCAGCAGGTGGAGGTGGCGCCGAACGATCTGGAGGGCGCCTACGTGGCGGCCGACGTGGTCGACCTGTCGACGGGCGAAGTGCTGGTGGATGCCAACAACGAACTGACGCCCACGCTGATCGGTAAGATCATCGAAGCGGGCATCGAGTCGTTCGAGGTCTTCTTCCCGGAACGGGACGACTGCGGCGTTGTCATTTCGCAAACGGTCCGGAAGGATAGCTGCAAGAGCCAGCAGGAGGCGCTGATCGAGATCTACCGGAAGCTGCGTCCCGGAGATCCTCCCACGCTGGACACGGCCAACCAGCTTTTCCAGGGCATGTTTTTCGACCCGCGCAAGTATGATTTCTCGCGCGTGGGGCGGATGAAGTTCAACATCAAACTGTTCGACCGCGCGGACGCGACGTCGCTGGATAAGCGGACGCTGGATCCGGACGATTTCTACGCCACGATTCGTTACCTGTTAAAGCTGCGGAAGGGATTCGGCGCGGTGGACGACATCGACCATCTGGGGAACCGCCGGGTGCGCGCGGTGGGTGAACTGCTCGAGAATCAGTTCCGCATCGGCTTGGTGCGCATGGAGCGCGCCATCAAAGAGAAAATGTCGGTGTACCAGGAGATGTCGACGGCGATGCCGCACGACCTGGTGAACGCCAAGCCGGTAATGGCCGCCATCCGGGAGTTTTTCGGGTCCAGCCAGTTGTCCCAATTTATGGACCAGACCAACCCGCTGTCGGAGATCACCCATAAGCGGCGGTTGTCGGCGCTGGGTCCGGGCGGCCTTTCGCGGGAACGGGCGGGCTTTGAAGTCCGCGACGTCCACCCGACGCACTACGGCCGGATCTGCCCGATCGAGACGCCCGAAGGTCCGAACATCGGGCTGATTTCTTCGCTCTCCTGTTTCGCCCGCATTAACGAATACGGCTTTATCGAGAGCCCGTACCGCAAGGTGGTGGACGGCGCCGTTCTGGACGAGGTCCGCATTCTGAATCCCGGCGACTCTGCTTACCGGGTGGGGGACGTGCTGCCCCGCGCCACCGCCGAGGCGGCCAACGCCGCGCTTCTGGCCAAGAACAAGCAACCGGCCGAGTACGAGGCGCACTGCGAGTACCTGTCGGCGTGGGAGGAAGACAAGTGGGTGATCGCCCAGGCCAACGTCGAGATCGACGAACACGGACGGATGGTTTCCGAGCTGTGTAACGCCAGGAAGGCCGGCAATTTCGTCCTGGTCCCGCGGGACAAAGTGCAATACATCGACGTTAGCCCGAAGCAGTTGGTTTCGGTGGCCGCCAGCCTGGTGCCGTTTTTGGAGAATGACGACGCCAACCGCGCGCTGATGGGTTCGAACATGCAGCGCCAGGCGGTTCCGCTGCTGCGTGCGGACTCCCCCTACGTCGGGACCGGCATGGAGAAGGTAACTGCGCGGGATTCCGGGGCCGTGGTCATCTGCCGCCGCTCGGGCATTGTCGATTCGGTGGATTCCGAACGGATCATCGTGCGGGTCGAGGGCGGCGCGCACGAAGGGCAGCTTTCCCGCGAAGTCGGAGCCGACATTTATCAGCTCACCAAGTTCAAGCGCTCCAATCAGAACACCTGTATCAACCAGAAGCCGATTGTGCGGGTCGGGCAACGGGTGGTGAAAGGGCAAGTGCTGGCCGACGGCCCGTGCACCGACCAGGGCGAGCTCGCCCTGGGGCGCAATGTCCTGGTGGCGTTTATGCCGTGGCGGGGCTACAACTTCGAGGACGCGATCCTGGTCAGCGAGAAACTGGTCAAGGAGGATTACTACACCTCGATCCATATCGAAGAGTTCGAGATCGAGGCCCGGGACACGAAGCTGGGTCCCGAGGAGATTACCCGCGACATTCCCAACATCGCCGAATCCTTCCTCCGGAATCTCGATGAAAGCGGCGTGATCCGCATCGGCGCTACGGTGAAGCCCGGGGATATCCTGGTCGGCAAGGTCACGCCGAAAGGTGAGACGCAACTTACGCCCGAAGAAAAGCTGCTCCGCGCCATCTTTGGCGAGAAGGCGGGCGACGTGAAAGACGCATCGCTCTACTGCCCGCCGGGCATCGAAGGCACGGTGGTGGGGTGCAGCATTTTCTCGCGGAAGGGCGCGGACAAGGACGAGCGCGCGCGGGCGATCGAAGAGGCGCAGATCGCGCGCCTCCAGCGCAACTTGCAGGACGAGATCCGGATTCTGACCGACGAGCGGGCCAAGCGCCTCTCCGCACTGCTGGCCGACAAGGAAGTGCTGGCGGACCTGCACGACGAAAAGACCAACAAGAAACTGCTGGCGAAGGGTACCCTGCTGACGCGGGAGTTGATCGAAAAAATGCGCGCCCGCGACCTCAAGCGGATTCGCCTGGCGCAGAAGGACCCGCGCCTGAACGAGCAGATCGACGAAATCGAGGAAATGACCTCGCGCCAGATCGCCGTCCTCGAGAAGATCACCGACGAAAAGATCGCCAAGCTGCGCAAGGGCGACGAACTGCCGCCGGGCGTCATCAAGCTCGTCAAGGTGTACATCGCCATGAAGCGCAAGCTCTCGGTGGGCGACAAGATGGCGGGCCGGCATGGCAACAAGGGCGTCATCGCCCGCATCCTGCCGGAAGAAGACATGCCGTACCTGCCGGACGGCACGCCCGTCGAGATTGTGCTGAATCCCCTGGGGGTGCCGTCGCGCATGAACGTCGGCCAAATCCTGGAGACCCACCTGGGCTGGGCGGCCCAGGCGCTGGGCGTCCGTTTCGCGACCCCGGTGTTCGACGGCGCGACCGAGAAGGAAATCAAGCGCTGTTTGAGCGAAGCCAGATTGCCGACCTCGGGCAAGACGGTGCTGTATGACGGGATGACGGGGCAGCCGTTCGAACAGCCGGTGACGGTCGGCTATATCTATATGCTGAAGCTGTCGCACCTGGTGGACGACAAGATTCACGCGCGTTCCATCGGGCCCTACTCGCTGATCACGCAGCAGCCGCTGGGCGGCAAGGCGCAGTTTGGCGGCCAGCGATTTGGCGAGATGGAGGTCTGGGCGCTGGAAGCCTACGGCGCCGCCTACATTCTCCAGGAACTGCTTACGGCCAAGTCGGACGATGTGTACGGCCGGGCCAAAATCTATGAAGCCATCGTCAAGGGCGAAGCGGCGATCGAACCGGGCGTGCCGGAGTCGTTCAATGTGCTCATCCGGGAGTTGCAGAGTTTGTGCCTCGATGTCGAGTTGATGAAGAAGCCGCGCGAAGTGCCGGACACGGCGCTGGCGGCGGACTAGCCGCCGGCCGGGCGTAAGAAATCAAGTAAGGAGACAACATGCACCGCTCTTCTCCGTATGACCGCGCCAACCTGATCGCGGACTTTGACTCCATCCGCATCAGTCTGGCGTCCCCCGAAAAGATCCGGAGCTGGTCTCATGGCGAGGTCACCAAGCCGGAGACCATCAACTACCGCACCTTCAAGCCGGAACGGGACGGTCTGTTCTGCGCGCGCATCTTCGGTCCGGTGACCGATTGGGAATGCTTGTGCGGCAAGTACAAGCGGATGAAGCACCGCGGCGTGATCTGCGATAAGTGCGGCGTGGAAGTGACGCTGTCGCGGGTGCGGCGGGAGCGGTTGGGCCACATCGAGCTGGCCAGCCCGTGTTCGCACGTCTGGTTTTTCAAGGGCCTGCCGAGCCGCATTGGCCACCTGCTGGACATCACGCTGCGCGAGTTGGAGCGGGTTCTCTACTTTGAAGCCTACGTCGTGGTGGATCCGGGCGGCGAGGAGACCGGGCTGCATGCGGGCGAGGTGATCGGCGACGAGCGGAAACGGCAACTGGATCAGGAATTCGCCGGGCGCTACGTGGCGATGATGGGCGCCGAGGGCATCAAGGAACTGCTGAAGAAGGTCGACGTGGAGGCGCTCTCGGCCGAGATCCGCGAGCGGATGAAGACGGAGACCTCGCAGCAGAAGAAGCTGAAATACGCCAAGCGCCTGCGCGTGGTGGAATCGTTCCGCAAGTCCGGCAACAAGCCGGAGTGGATGATCCTGGACGTGCTGCCGGTGATTCCGCCGGAACTGCGGCCCCTGGTGCCGCTGGACGGCGGCCGCTTCGCCACCAGCGATCTCAACGATCTCTACCGCCGCGTCATCAACCGGAATAACCGGCTGAAGAAGCTGATGGAGCTGCATGCGCCGGACGTGATCGTGCGCAATGAGAAGCGCATGCTCCAGGAAGCGGTGGACGCGCTGTTCGACAACGGACGCCGCGGCCGCGTGCTGCGCGGGGCCAACAACCGCCCGCTGAAGTCGCTTTCCGACACGCTCAAGGGCAAGCAGGGCCGTTTCCGGCAGAACCTGCTCGGCAAGCGCGTGGACTACTCCGGCCGGTCGGTGATTGTCGTGGGTCCGGAATTGAAGTTGCACCAATGCGGCTTGCCCAAGAAGATGGCGCTTGAGTTGTTCAAGCCGTTCATTTATCACCGGCTCGAGCAGCGCGGCCACTGCACCACCATCAAGCAGGCCAAGGAGCTGGTCGAACAGCAAGACCCGGTGGTATGGGACATTCTCGAGGAGGTGATCAAAGATCACCCCATCCTGCTCAACCGCGCGCCGACGCTGCACCGGCTTGGCATTCAGGCCTTCGAGCCCGTGCTGGTGGAAGGCAAGGCGATCAAGATTCACCCGCTGGTGTGCACCGCCTTCAACGCCGATTTCGACGGCGACCAGATGGCCGTGCACATCCCGCTGTCGCCGGAGGCGCAGATTGAGGCGGCCACGCTGATGCTGGCATCCAACAATATCCTGTCGCCGGCGCACGGAGGCCCTATCGCCATTCCGTCGCAGGACATGGTGCTCGGCATTTACTATCTCACCAAGGCCCGGCCGGGCACGCAGGGAGAAGGCAGGACGTTCGCTTCTCCGGAGGATGTGCTGATCGCCCTCGAGATGGGCGAGGTGGAGACGCTGACGCCCATCCGGCTGCGCTACACCGGGCGGGTGATCGACCTGGTTCACGCTTTTGACTCGCAGAATATCCTGCACACCGAGCCGGTCATCTTCGAAAAGCAATACATGGAAACCACGGTGGGCCGGGTGATTTTAAATGACCACCTGCCGGAGGACATGCCCTTTATCAACGGCCTGCTCAAGAAGAAGGGGCTGGGGCAGTTGGTGCAGTATTGCTACCTGAAGTTCGGCCTGGCCACCACGGTGCAGATGCTGGACGAGGTGAAGAACCTGGGCTTTCTCTACGCCACCCGCGCGGGGATTTCGATTGGCATCGACGATATGGTGGTTCCCTCGACCAAGGCCGAACTGGTCCGCCAGGCCGAGCGGGAAGTGGTGGCGGTGCAGAATCAGTACCAGGAAGGCGCCATCACCAACGGCGAGCGGTATAACAAGATCATCGAAATCTGGTCGAAGGTGACCGAGCGCGTCTCCGACGAGATGTTCGAGGCGATGGAGGAGGACGACCGGACCGGCCGCTACCTCAATCCGATTTACATCATGGCGGACTCCGGCGCGCGCGGATCCAAGCAGCAGATTCGCCAGCTTTCCGGGATGCGCGGCCTGATGGCCAAACCCTCCGGCGAGATCATCGAGACGCCCATTACGGCTAACTTCCGCGAAGGGCTCAACGTACTGCAATACTTCATCTCGACGCACGGTGCGCGTAAGGGACTGGCGGACACCGCGCTGAAAACGGCGGACTCCGGCTATCTGACGCGCCGCTTGGTGGACGTGGCGCAGGACGTCATCGTCACCGAGTACGACTGCGGCACCGCGGATGGGATCTACGTCGAGCCGATTGTGGAATCGGGCGAGATCATCGAGCCCCTGCGCGACCGCATCGTAGGGCGCGTGGCGCTGGAGGATGTCGCCGACTACGAGGGCCGGGTGATCGTCGGCGTCAACCAGAAGATCGACGAGGAGATCGCCGCGCAGATTCACCTGGCCGGCATCGAACGGGTCAAGATCCGTTCGGTGCTGACGTGCGAATCCAAGCGCGGCGTGTGCCAGATGTGCTACGGGCGCAATCTGGCCACCGGGCGGCTGGTGGAGCGGGGCGAAGCGGTGGGCGTCATCGCGGCGCAGTCCATCGGCGAGCCGGGCACGCAGTTGACCATGCGGACGTTCCACATCGGCGGCGCGGCGACCCGCGTCTCGGAACAGTCCACCCAGGACGCCAAGTCGGACGGCTTCGCCAAATTCATCAATATCAACACCGTCCGCAACGCCAAGGGCGAACTGATCGCGATGAACCGGAACGGCATCCTGGCGGTGGTGGATGATAAGGGGCGCGAAAAGGAGCGCTACCAGGTGGTGTACGGAGCGCGTCTGCTGGTAGGGGACGGCGCGCCGGTGACGGCCAACCAGATTCTGCTGGAATGGGATCCCTATACCTTCTCGATCCTGACCGAGGTGGGCGGCACCGTCCACTTCAAGGACCTGCAAGAGGGCGCCACGATGCAGGAGCAGGTGGACGAGGTCACCGGCATGTCGCAGTTGGTGGTGACCGATTCCCAGGATGAGAAGAAGACCCCCACTATCGAAGTCCGGGCGGATCCGCATTCCCGCTCCGGCAAGCGCTACCTGATGCCCACCCACGCGCACCTGATGGTGCGCGACGGCGAAACCGTGCATGCCGGCGACGTGCTGGCCAAGATTCCGCGGGAAACCACCAAGACGAAGGACATCACGGGCGGTCTGCCGCGCGTCGTCGAGCTCTTCGAGGCGCGCAAGCCGCGGGAAACCGCGGTGATCGCCGAACTGAACGGCACGGTGAAATACGGCGAAATCACCAAGGGCTTTCGGAAGATTTACGTGATCGGCGACGACGGCGCGCAGCGTGAGTATTCGCTGCCGCGCGGCGTGCACATCAACGTGCAGGAAGGCGAGCGCGTCAAGGCGGGCGATCCGCTGATGGATGGTCCGCGCAACCCGCACGACATCCTCGCCGTGCTCGGCGAAAAGGAACTCCAGAAATACCTGGTGAACGAAATCCAGGAGGTCTACCGGCTCCAGGGCGTCAACATCAACGACAAGCACCTGGAGGTGATCGTCCGCCAGATGATGCGCTGGGTGAAGGTGGAGCAGATCGGCGACACCGAGTTCCTGCCCGAGGAAGTGGTGGACAAGTTCCGCTTTCAGGAAGAGAACGCGCGGGTGATGCAGGCCGGCGGCGTGCCGGCGGAGGGCAAGCCGGTCCTGCTCGGCATCACCAAGGCGTCGCTCTCCACCGATTCGTTCATCTCGGCGGCGTCGTTCCAGGAGACGACGCGGGTGCTCACGGAAGCTGCCATTAACGGCAAGGTGGACTACCTGCGGGGTCTCAAGGAAAACGTCATCATGGGCCGCCTGGTGCCGGCGGGCACTGGCATGGAGTATTACCGCCAGGTCAAGATCGCCGGCGAGGACGTGTTCGAAGAACCGGTGCAGGAGCCTTCCCCGCTCGAAATGATTCCCGGCTACGAGGAAGAGACCCGCGGCCAGTACGTGAACAGCTTCCCCGACGAATCCGGTGAAGACTCGATGGTGGAGTAGCCGGGCGGCCCTCCCGCAGGGCGCATAGAGCGCGCGCCCTGCTTCGCCCGCCGTTCGCGGCGTCCTCCTGCCGGGCCGAAGACGGCAGATGCGCCCGGCCGCAACGGCGGCTACCCGCGCTTCCGGTTGCTCTGGGTGTCGAAGTATGAGGACAGGCGAGGACTTGACAGCGCGGCCCAGAGCTTTCGGGTTTGCTGCCGCGGCGTTGCCCAAGCGATCCTGCGTGGCGACAGAACCGGTATGTTCCGCGCGCGGCAAGGGCTGGTGCCAAACAAACAGCTTCTTTCGCGCTCATGTCGGTTGCCGCCACCGAACCATGTCACACCGTCGCTAGCGCTCCCGACGCCATTGACTGGTACGCCGCAAACACCGCGCGCAGCGTGGCCAGGTGCTCGGCCGGCGTCTGCGTGATCGAGCCGGCGCCGGCGAGCGCGCCGATGAATTCCTGCTGCAACAAGTAAAAGCTTTCGTTGTAGTCGGCCGTGGCGTCGCGCGTTTCGTCGAGCACCAGGGACTGGCGGTGAACCAGGCGGAACCTGGTTGCGCCGCCCCGCGTCAGCGTTCCTTCAAACCAAGCCTCGCCCTCATCGCCGATCGCCAGCAAACTGCCCTGCGTGATCACCGACTCCTTCCAGCCCACTTCGATGCTCGCGGTCGCGCCGGCGAACTGGTACTGCGCGGCAACCAGGCTTTCGCCCGCCACCGCCCGGCTCACGCGATAGGCTTGCGCCAACACGCTGGCCGGCTCGCCCAACAGCGCGCGCATCATATCCACCAGATGGCTGCCGTACTCGAGCCATACGCCGGCCGGGGAGGCGAGCTTGTAGGCCTCCGCCGGAGAAGTGGCGTTGAAATGCTCGATGCGGAGGAACCGCAGGCGCCCTAACAGGCCGCTGCGCCGGGCTTCGAGCACCCGTTGAAACCAGGGACGGAAACGGTGGTTTTCATGCACCGCGGTGGCCACGCCCGCGCCGGAAAGCAGCGTCGCCACGCGCAGCGCCGCCTCCCAATCCGGGGCCAGCGGCTTTTGGCAGATCACCGCCGCGCCGGATTCCACCGCCTGGCGGCAGTGCTCTTCATGCGCCGCTGGGGCCGACAGGATGTCGACGAAGTCGGGCCGCTCCCGCGCCAGCAGTTCGGACAGGGATCCGTACACCGCCGCGTCGGGGCAGAACTCCTGGCGGCGGAGCTCGGCCTTTTCCACGGTCCGGTTGCCCAGCGCGATGATCCGCACGGTGGGGATCCGCGCCCAGGCGCGCAGGTGGTACTCAGAGATCATCCCGCAGCCGAACAGGGCGCCCCGAAGCTGCGGATGGCGGGAAGGGGGCAGGGTGCGCATGGTCTCTCCGCTTAGGCCGCCGCCAGGCGGAACGCGCCGCGGGCGCCGCGCCGCCCGGCTGGCCGCCGCTGCAAAACTATTGACATGGTGTTAATATACCACTAAAATTACTGTGGCGCGAAAACCGCGCCTCAAAGGGACCAAAGGGAGGTTCTCCATGCAGAGACTGGTGGGCTTGACGCTCACGCTGACCCTGTCGCTCGGCACCCTCTGCGCACAGACGCCGACCGGCACGCTTCAGGGAATCATCAGAGATCCGGCCGGGGCCGTGGTGCCCGGGGCCAAAGTCACGATCACCAACGTAAATACCGGCGAATCCCGCGAGGTCAGCACGGACCAGGCGGGCAGGTACGTGCAATCGTTCCTGCTGCCGGGGATCTATCAAATCGCGGTCGAACAAACCGGGTTTCAGACGCTCCGGCAGGAGAACGTACGCCTGGAGGTAGGCCAGAACCGGTCCGTCGATTTGACCCTTACTCTGGGCGCGGTGGCGCAGGAGATCCAGGTGCAGGCGGCGCCGCCGGTGGTGGACGTCAACACTTCCTCGATTGGGCAGGTGGTGGACTCGAAGCGGATTCTGGATCTGCCGCTGCTGGGCCGGAACGTCATCGCGCTGGCCAACCTGACCCCGGGCGTCAATCCGACCGGCGGCGGCGCAACGCCGGGCATGGGCGGCGGCCGCAACGCCACCAGCGAGATTCAGATCGATGGCGCCACCAATATCGCCCCTGAAAACAATGTCGGCATCAACAGCCGCATCTACGACCCGCAGGTGGATTCTGTGCAGGAGTTCAGCGTGCAGGTCAACGCCCTCGCGGCGGAGTATGGCCGGTTTTCGGGCGGCGTCATCAACGTGGTGACCAAGTCGGGCACCAACGAGCTTCACGGGACGATGTACGAATTCTGGCGCAACCCCGTGCTCAACGCCAATGGTTTCATCAACAATCGGCAGAACCGCAAGCGCGCCGGCGCCAACATCAACCAGTTTGGCTTTACGGTGGGCGGTCCGGTGGTGATCCCGAAGCTGATCGACGGCCGTAACAAATCCTTCTTCTTCACCGACTACGAAGGCATCGTGAACCGTAACCGGTCCAACGCCACTGCGACGGTGCCGCTGCCGGAGTGGCTGGCCGGGGATTTCTCGAACCTGCGCAACAGCTCGGGATCGTCGCTCATCACCATCTACGATCCCACCACTGTGCGGCAGAATCCCGACAACCCAGCGCAATGGATTCGCAGCCCCTTCCCCGACAACCGCATCCCCGAGCAGCGGATCGATCCGGTCGCCCGCAAGCTGGCGGCCTTTTGGCCCAAGCCGAACAACACGCCCCTGAACGTCTATACGCAACAGGACAACTTCATCAGCAGCGGACCGGCCAAGAATGACTCCTGGCGCCAGAGTACGCGGTGGGACCACAACTGGACCGACAAGTGGCGCATGTGGTTCCGGCTCTCCTTTGCCGGAGGCACCAACACTCCTTTTAACGGCTTCGGCACGCTCGGGACTTCCATCGGCGACGGACCGTCGACGGAGCGAAAAGTGCAAGTGTCCATGGACCACACCTATATTCTGAATCCCAGGCTGATTGCCAATGTGCGCTACGCCTTCAGCCGCACCGCCTACCGGCGCGTGCCGTTCTCTGACGGCATCGATCTGACGCAGTTCGGCTTCAGCCGAGAATACGCTCAAATCGCCGCGCAGCGTGGCCTGGAGTTTCCGGGCGTCGAGCTGAGCAGCAACCTCTCGATTACCCGCCTGGGCCAGCCCGGCTACACGCGCATGTTCAACTACCCCATGAACCACTCCTTGACCGGCAGCATGAGTAAGGTCACCAGCCGGCATAATTTTAAGTGGGGCGGCGAATACCGCGTGCTCATGCTGAACTACTCCCAGTATGGACGGCCTTCTGGCATCTACAACTTCAACCGTGGCTGGACCCAACGGGAAATCAACACTCCCAGCAGCACGCAGGGAGTCGGACTGGCGTCGTTTCTACTGGGGCTGGGCGCCAGCGGCCGTCTGACCCATGAACCCTCGGCCGCTTCCTCCAGCTTGTACTTCGCCGGGTATCTCCAGGATGACTGGAAGGTGACATCCAAGCTGACCCTGAATCTCGGCCTGCGCTACGACATCGACTTGCCGCGAACCGAGCGGTACGACCAACAATCGTTCTTCGATATCAACGCCCCCTCACCGCTGCAAGGGGTGATTCCCGCCTCGGCGTGCACCAACTGCGGCGATTTGCGGGGACAGATGGGGTTTACCACGCCCCAAAACCGGCGGCAAACCCCGACCGACGGCAACAACTGGGGTCCCCGCTTCGGCTTCGCTTACAACTTCGCACGCAACATGGTGCTCCGCGGCGCCTATGGCATTGCGTTCGCCCCGTCCGCCATGCAGGCGGCCGGCCCGACGGGCGCTTCCGGCACGACGGGTTTCTCCAGTAATTCCGACGCTGACTTCACATTCGATAACATGCGAACGATCAACACCTACCTGCGCGACCCGTTTCCTACGGGCTACAACCTGCCGACCGGAAGATCGCTGGGAGCGAGCACAAACCTTGGCATTGAGATCGGCGATTTCTTTGACGCCTTCCGCAACCCCTACATCCAGCAGTGGAACCTGAGCCTCCAGCGCGCCTTCTCCGGGGATATGGTAGTAGAGATCGGTTACCTGGGCAATCGCGGCATCGGCCTGGTGGACGGGGAAGCGCCGCGGCAGTTCAACCAGCTTCCCGCCTCCTTCATGGCTCTGGGCGTGGCCTTGCAGGAACTGGTGGACAACCCCTTTTATGGGAAGATTCCCTACAACGTGGGTGCGCTGGCGCAGCCCAAGGTCTCCCGGGCGCAACTGCTGCGGCCTTATCCGCATTACACGAGCTTGCAGTCGTTCCGCAAACCCAACGCGTCTTCGATCTACCACGCCATGACGATCCGCGTGGATAAGCGTTTCAGCAAGGGATTGACGCTGCTGTTCGCCTACACCAACAGCAAAATGATCGACGACGCCTCCTCGGCGGTAAACTTCCTGGGTCCTGTCGCCGGAACTCACGTCGACATTTACAACTGGAGGAACGAGCGGTCGCTGTCGTCGTTCGACATCTCCCAGCGCGCCGTCATCAGCTACATCTACGAGCTTCCGTTTGGCCGCAACCGCGCGCTGCTGCGGGACGCGCCGGGCTGGTTGGATCTGATCGTGAAGGGCTGGCAGGTCAGCGGCATCACCACGCTTCAGCGCGGCCTGCCCCTCATTATCGGCGGCGTGACGAACAACACCAACATCTTCACCTCGAGCCAGCGGCCGAACAACAACGGCCAGAGCGCCTTGATCGACCACAGCGGCAAGTCGACGGATGAGAAAATGGCCAAGTGGTTCGATTTCTCGGTGTTTTCGCAACCCGTGGCCTTCACCATCGGCAACCTTTCGCGCACTCTTCCCGATGTCCGGGCCCCGGGAACCAACATCACCGACCTGGCGCTGATGAAGAACACCTACTTCGGGACCGACAACCGCTACAACTTCCAGTTGCGGGCGGAAGCCTTCAGCGCCTTCAATCATTTCAACCTGGGTTCGCCGGATACCAGCCTCCAGAGCGGCAATGTGGGCCGGATCACCGGCGGGAGCGGCACGCGCAACATTCAAATCGCGGCCAAGTTCATTTGGTAAGGGCGGCCGGGCGGCCGCCAGCGGAAACCGGGCAAAGTTGCGGCCAGCGGCTGCATCGCACTTGCCCGGTTCAGCGGCCCCCGCGCCACGTTGGACAGCCAATCCTTATCCCCACGAGGTGCTTCATGACACGAGTCCTGCGGGCGCTGCCGGCGCTGGCGCTGGCGCTCTTCGCCGAAACCCCACGTTCCGGACCTGCGGTTGATTTCTCCCACGGCGACTTGCGCGTGTCCGACAATCGCCGTTTTCTGATCCACAAGGATGGCACGCCTTTCTTCTACCTGGGTTGTACGGCGTGGGAACTGTTTCACCGCCTGAACCGGGAGGAGGCTGAACGATACCTGGAGAACCGCCGCGCCAAAGGGTTCACCGTCATTCAGGCGGTAGTGCTGGCCGAGCTGGACGGCTTGCGCACCCCGAATCCTTACGGGCACACGCCGCTCATGGATCATGATCCGGTCCGGCCCAATGAAAAATACTTCGAGCATGTGGATTGGGTGATCGATAAGGCGGCGGAGAAAGGTCTCTACATTGGCCTCCTGCCCACTTGGGGCGACAAGGTCTCCGACGAGCACCCCGGAGCGGGGCCGCAGATTTTTACGCCCGCCAACGCGGAAGCCTACGGCCGGTGGCTGGGAGAGCGCTACCGGCGCCGTCCCAACATCATCTGGATTGTCGGCGGCGACTGGACCGCCGACAGCCCGGCCAGCCATGCCACCTGGTGCGCGCTGGGCCGGGGCTTGCGGCAGGGCGACTGGCGCCATCTGATCAGCTTCCATCCCCGCGGCGGGCGCAACTCCTCCGAGTGGTTCCACAACGAGCCATGGCTGGACTTCAATATGCACCAGTCGGGTCATGTCCGCTACCGGAAAAACTATGAGGCCATCGCCGCCGACTACCTCCTCCGCCCCGTGAAGCCCACCATGGACTCCGAACCGCGCTACGAGTCGGCGCCTTCGACCGGACGCCAAGGCGACCGTCTGATCGAGGCTTTCGATGTGCGGCAGGCGGCCTACTGGGGCCTGTTCGCCGGCGCCCATGGCACCACCTACGGCGCGCAAGGCCTGTGGAACATGCATGCGCCGGGACGGCCGCCCCGTTCACAAAGCTCGGCCTATTGGTATGACCTGCTGGATCTGCCCGGCGCCTGGGACATGATGCATGTGCGCCACCTGATGGAATCCCGGCCCATGACGGCGCGCGTGCCGGACCAAAGCCTGATCGTCTCGGAAAATCCGTCCGGACCGGAGTACGCGGCCGCCACCCGCGGAACCGACTACGCCTTTATCTACTCGTCTTTCGGCAAGCCTTTCCGCGTGGCGCTGGGGCGTATTTCCGGCGGCCGCCTCACCGCGTGGTGGTTTGATCCGCGCACCGGGCAGGCCACGCGCATTGGCGAGTATGCCAACACCGGGACGCAGAGCTTTTCGCCACCCGGGATCCCGGGGCGCGGCAACGACTGGGTGCTGGTGCTCGACGACGCGGCCACGCGCTACCCTCCTCCCGGCGCCGCCACCAAGCCCTGACGGCGTGCGTGGGGACGCCTGCCCTGCTCAGTTCTCCACGCAAACCTTGACCCGCCGGTACACCATGCCGGGAATCGCGCGAAGTCCTGAGCGCTTCAGAATTACGAATCTAGATGCTATGATGACAATGTGCGTACCACACTGGAAATCGATGATGACGTGATGGAGGCCGCCAGGGAAATGGCCCGGCTCAAGAATCAGGGAATTGGCCGTACCATTTCTGAGCTTGCGCGTCGCGGATTGATGCCCGACCCGTCTCCGGCCAGAGAGTTACAGTTCGGCATTCCGGTGTGGAAACACGGTCCTGGAGCCGTTTCGGTAACGAATGAAATGGTACGCAATCTGGCAGAGGAGGAATGAGCGTCAGATTGCTGGACGTCAATGTCCTGGTCAGCCTTCTCGATTCGGCACATGTGCATCATGACGCTGCCGTCACGTGGTTCCGGGCTGTTGCCGCAGTAGAGGGCTGGGCCACGTGTCCCCTCACGGAAAACGGGCTGATTCGCGTTGTTTCTCATGTGCACTATCCAAATGTGCGTTTGTCGCCGGCCCACGCTGCCGAATCGCTGGCCCTCTTCAAAGCCGGCTTCCCGGCGATTTATCACTTTTGGCCGGATGCGATCAGCCTAACGGATTCGGCAATCTTTGATCTCGCCGTATTGACCGGATCGCGGCAGACCACGGACGCGTACCTCGCCGGTCTTGCCTTCCGCAACGGCGGGCGCCTCGCGACGCTCGACGGCGGCATTCCATGGCGGGCGGTGCGTGGCGCGGATTTGACGCTGATCGACCGAATTGTCCGCTAGTTTGGAGATCGCGGTTCCCGCAGATCCATTCCGGCGACAGTCTCGACGGAGTCCCGACCCTCCCCGGCTCCAGCACATTCACCCCGATGCCCCGCGGCGCCATCCGCCAGGCCTCTCCTGACAGCGATGAAACACGCCCCAACGAGTCGGCGCCTTCGACCGGACGCCAAGGCGACCGCCCGATCCTGCTCACTCCTCCACGCAAACCTTGACCCGCCGGTACACCAGGCCGGGAATCGCGCGGAAGTCCTGGTAGTTGTCCGTGCCGAGGAAGATCCAGCGGAAGCCCGCAAACGGCGAATTGAACTTACCCGTTTGCAGCGCCACACCGTCGCGTTGGAGCGTCGAGGCGCCCCCGGCAGTGTCCCAGTTCCCCCCGATCCGGTACCATTTGTCTTCCCAGTTGAGCGGCGCCACCTCGCCCTCGAAGCTCCGCCCGCCAGGCCGGTAGGTGAGGCGCAGCATCATCCCGCCGTGGATCAGCCGGAGCTGGTAGAAGCCCTGCGACTTGCGGTCGCCGTCGGAGGCGGCTTCTTCGTTCCAGGCGGAAAACACCGCGTGTTTCTCGTTCTGCTGGAGCGGTCCCCGGATCTCGATCTCGACACTCCCTTTCCGGTAGTGCTTGCCGAGGTCGTAGCGGAGCTGCGAGGCCGGGGAGTTCACGCGCCAGCCCTCGGGAGTGAACTCGCCGGGATCGCGCGGGCGCGCCGCGGCCGTGCGGCCGGCCGTGAAGTCTTCGTCCACGGGGCAGTAGGGTGGGGGCGCGGCGGCCAGCAGTTGGCCCGCCAGCGCGAGCAGGGCGGCGGGGAGCGGCGGCGCGAAATTCCTCATCGGCGCCTCCAAGATCCACGTGTCACCGCGCGGGGCAGGCGCCCAGCGTGTAGATGAATTCGTCCTGCACCCAGGCGGGCCGGCCGCGGAGCACGGCGATGATCTGTATCCGAACGCTTTCCGGCGCGAAAAACAGCCGCGCAAATGATGGGCGGAGTTGTCGCGAAACGCCGTGTGGGAGGGCGGCGGATTCGTCTTGAATTCGGCGAAGCCCCGGTTGATGTTGCTCAGTTTGCCGCCGGGCCCGACCTTCAGATAGACCGTGCCATCGCTGGCGCCGTAGCAGTCCCTGGCTGTGCTGGTGAGTTCGATTCTGTCCGGCAAGCCCCGCAGCGGAAAGGTCCTTTCATAGGACTGGTCGTGGGCTGTGAGCACGAGGCGCACGCCATGTTTTTCGAACAGCGGACCCAGTTGTCTCCGGTAGTCCAGGTTGGAAGGGTGGTTGGCGCCGTCGGAGAACAGCGCCACGTGGAGATAGGGCACCAGCCACCGTCTGCCTGCCTTGCGGGCCTTGCCCAGGTCGGCGTCGACCCAGCGCAGGACGGTCTCCGGCAGCGCGCCCCGTTCGGAATCGGCGGCGAGGATCGACACAAAGTGCGCGTCGCCCACTTCGAAGGAGTAGTAGCGCCGATTATCCAGCCCCTCGGGCGTCGGGAACCGGTCAGCCCAAAACAGATAGCCTTCCTGGAGGAAGATCTCATGATTTCCGTAGGTGGGCATCAGCGGCGCCTTCACGGCGAACGGCATCACCATGTTGAACCAGTGGTCGATGGTTGCGTCGAGCGAGCCGAAGCGCTGGTCGGTGTTGTAGTAGGCGCCGTCGCCGCCCCAAAGAATCACCGTCGGGCTGAGTTTGGCCACCTCGTCGACGACCTCGCGGGTGCCGGTGGAAAGGCCGTCCGGTCTGCCGTCGAGCCCCGTATCGGCGACAAACACGGCTTCAAACGGCCGTCTCGGCCGGGGGGCTGTCCGGAACCCGTAGACATCGCTCCAACTATCCTGCGGTCCCGCCACGCGGTACTCATAGCCTGAGCCGGGCTCGAGACTTTCCAAAAGGACCTGGTGCAGGCGGCCTGCGGTCCCGCTGGGGCGGGGGCCGCCGGTCGCGCGGCGCCAGCGCTTCTCGCCTTGCCGGCGATAGTCGACCGCGGAGGGCACGGAAGCATCGAGGGTCCGCCACAACACGACGGTCGTGGTCGAGGGATCGCGCGTCCAGGCGAGGTGGATTTGATCGGGCGGCGCCGCCGCCGTCGGCGCGGCCAGCCAAAACGAACACAGCGCGAACGCGGCGGCGCCTGATTGCATAACACTTATATGTTACTGCTATGTCAGCGGCGAGTCAAAGCCTGCCATCAGGAGGTGACCGTCACCCGGGCGCCGCCGGCCAGCGATCCTTGCAACAGATTGTTGAGCAGGAATTGACCCGCGTGGTCGAAGTGCGCGTGGATGAGCGCCTGGGCGCGGCCGCCATCCCGGGCGATCAGGCTGTCGACGATCGCCAAATGCTCCCGGTGCGAGGAGAGGACTTTTTCGGGGAGTTGGACCGACAAGCTGCGAAAGCGGGTGAAATGGTCGCGCATCGTCAGGATCATAGACCGCAGAACTTCGTTGCCGCAATGATCCACGATGATCTGATGGACCCGTTGGCCGGTTTCCGACATGCCCCGCGTGTCGATTTCCCCGGCCGTGGCGAAGGCGGCCAGCTCCCGCCGCAACTGTTCAAGCGCCTCCAAGGGAGCACGCCGCGCCGCTTCCCGCGCGGCCTCGCCCTCCAAGAGCCGGCGGACACAGTACATGTCGCGGATGTTGCGCAGGTCGAGATAGGAAACGAAGGTGCCGAGCCGCGGGTGGATGTCGATCAGGCCCTCCCGCTGAAGCTGCGACGCCGCTTCCCGCACCGGCGTGCGGCTCACACGAAGCTCGCGCACATACTTCTCCACCGGCACGGGGTCGCCTGGCCGGAGAAGGTTGGTCAGGATATCGTTCTTGAGCGCTTGGTAAACGCGGTCCTTCGCTGATAGTTCGTTCCCTCCGGGGGCGGATTCGCGGGGCTTGCGTTGCCGGCGGAGGCTGCGGCGGGCGGATTTGCGGAGCATTAAATTCATTGTATCCGGGCGGGCAGGCACTGACATACTGCTGGTATGCGATGAATCCGGGGCGCGCCGGCTTCCCGCCCCGGCGCCCGGCGCGGCTCAACGGCGGGGATAGGCGCGAGCGATTTGCTCGCGTTCGGCCGGGCGCAGAAGCCGTACTTTCTCGCCGCGCAGCAGAAAATACAGGCGGGCGGTCTCTTCCAATTCCTCGGCGCGGTCGACGGCCTCCGCCAGGGTCCTGCCAAGACAGACCAAGCCGTGATTGCGGAGAAGGAGGCAATCGTGCGCGGCAGCCGCCTCGCCAATGGCCGCGGCCAACTCGCTCGAGCCCGGCATGTAGTAGTCGATCACCGCCAGCGGAGCGACGCGCATCAGGTAGTAAGGCGTGAAGACCGGCAGCGGTTCGGCCGGGTCGAGCGATTCGAGGCACGCCAGCGCAACGGCGTGGGGGGAGTGAAGGTGAACAATTGCGCCGGCGCGCGCGCCGGCGGCGCGGTAGGCGGCCAGGTGAAAGGGATACTCCTTGGACGGACGGTTGGCGTTCACCGCACCACCGTCAGCGTCAAGGCAGGCGAGAGCCTCCGGCGTCAGAGCGCGCAGCGAAACGCCGGTAGGAGTGATCCAGATTGCACCGCCGCAGCGAAGGCTGAGATTGCCGGTCGAGCCAAATGCGTAGCCGCGCGCGTGGAAGGAGGCAGCCACCTCACAAAGCTGCTGGAGCAGTTCATTCAGTTGCATAGCGTCTCGCGATGGCGCAGGGCGTCGGCGAAAAAGTCCGGGCCTCCGAAGTTGCCTGACTTGAGCACCAGCCAGAGTTGCCGCCGATCAAGACTGACTAGCGAAGGCACGCCTGGCGCGACGAGCCCGGCGACCCGGGCGGCCTTGACCGCCAGCGCATCGACGACGGCGCCCGAGGTCTCGCCGCCGGCGACGATGATACTATCGGCCCGTTGCTCGCCCACAACTTGCGCCGCCAGCTTGCCGAAGGCGGCTTCAAACGCCCGAGCGGCGTGAGGAGTGAGGCTGCGGGACGAAGGTGCGGCGGAGGACGCTACGGTGGCGATCCCCGTGCGGGCGATCTCCTCACGGACGTAGGGGGCCGCCGCGGCAGCTTGGGCCGGTTCGGAAACGCGCAGGACGGCGTGCCCGGCGGCCTGCCAGCGGTCAAGTTGCTGCAACGTGGCCGCCGAGCAACTGCCGCTCAGGATCAGGGCGCCTCTGCGGCGCGGCAGCCGCGGCGCCGCAGGCGGAGCGGCGAGGCTGCCCTGGCGCTGCCACAGCCGGGCGAGGGCGAGGGTGATCCCGCTGCCCCCGGTCACCAGCGGCAGGTGGACCACGGCGGCGGCGATGGCGTCCAGATCGGCGTCGGTGACGGCGTCGACCAGCGCAATGCGCACGCCTCGCTCCTCCAGTTGCCGCAAATACCGCTGAATCTCGCCGGCGCCGCCGAGCACCACGGGCAACGGCACCAGACCGATCCGGACGCGGGTTTGCGCGGCCAGCCAGCGAACCAGGTCCGAGTCCGTCATGGGATTCAGGGGATGGTCGCGGAGGGGAGACTCCGCCAGCAGGCGCCCATTGACGAAGAGATGGCCCAGATATTGAGTGCGGCCATTGACGGGCAGCGCGGGAACCGCCACGGTGCAGCCCAGGCCGAGCGCGTCGAGCAGCGCCTCGGTGACCGGGCCGATGTTGCCGCGCGGCGTCGAGTCGAAGGTCGAACAGTACTTGAATTGCACCTGCCGCGGTCCCAGTTTCCGCAGTTGCGCCAGCGCCCGCAGAGATAGCGCGACGGCGGCTTCGCGCGGGGCCGAGCGCGTCTTCAGGGATACAATCACCGCGCCGCCCGGCACGGCGCCGGTTTCGGCCTCCTCATCGGGAACGCCAAACGTCTGCACCGCCGGCACGCCGGCCAGGTACAGCATGCCGGCCAGGTCCGAGGCGCCGGTGTAATCGTCGGCGATGGCGGCGAATTGCAGGGACGCGGCGGGCATGGTTCAGCGGAACACTTTTTTCCTGATATGTTCGAGCACGGCGCGGAAGTACCGCTCGTCCTGCGTGTCGCCCGCCGGGTTGTAATAGCGGAACGGATACATCTGGGTCTGGCGCCAGGGCATATAGCCCCAACTGCCGCCGCCTTCCCACACCGCGTCGCAACTGGCCCGTTCTTTGCGGAGGTTTTCCTCGCTCGTCTCGCGGCCATTATCGTCCTCATTCATGAGAATCGGTCCGGGCGCCAGCGGATGGCCGTAGAGCGTTTTCACTCGAGCGAACTTCCCGTCCGGGCTCCAGTTGTTGCCGTGGACGATGGTCAGGTCGGCGTGCACGGTGGTGCTGTCGAACAGTTTCATCGACGGTCCCGCGGAAGCGGAAATCGGAAGGCGGAACGGCGCGTTTTTTTCGAGGAAGCGCTCGCGGGCAATCTCCATCAGCTCGCCCATGTCGCGCTCGATATAGAGGTCGTGGTCCCAGCCGCGCACATCCTGTTCATTGGCGATCTCGATGATCACGTTGCGGAGGTCGTTGTCGATCAGGAAGTCAGTGGCCTGTTTCACGGCGTTGCGGATGGCTTGCGGGTCTTTCAAGACTTCGTCCTGCGACTGGTAGAAATACATGAGGTCGAGGATCATGCTCCGTTGATCGAGCGCGCGTGCGAGGCGAAGGAGCCGCTGTTGCCAGGCCGGTTTCATCGTGCCGTCGGGCAGGAAGGCGCTGCACAGGAAACCCTTTCCGGGGCCGGCCTTGGCCGCATTCACCCGTTTGATTTCGGGCGCCTCCCGGTTATAGCCGGGGTTGCCGCATTGCAAGCTGACGTTGATGGCGAGGATGCCGTGCTGGCGGTAGGTGTCGAGAGCGCCGATGACCCGATCAGTGTTCTGCTCGGGGTCGACCGCGCCTTCGGTCAGCCATTCGTCATGGAACAGCGCCTGTGCAATGCGCAGGTTCATCAACCGCCCGGCTGCTTCCGGCCGGTAGAGCGGCCCCGTGTAGGTTTTTTGCCACGGGCCGCCGGATTCCCGGACATAAAACGCGCGCTGGACATACCGCGGCCCCAGCATTTTGCCGGTAGCGATCTCGATCGCCGGCAAGCTGGGGGCGGCGGCCAGCGTCAGCACAGAGCCAAGCAGTATTCGGAACATCAATCACTCTCCTCCAACAGGGGCTTCAAAGTTCTTCGCGCAGCCAGCACGGCGGCGGCCGGATCCGGCGACGGCAGGCACTCCACCGACAGAAAGCCTTCGTAACCGAGCGCTTTGAGGATGCGCACCAGTTCGCCAAAGTTCTGTTGGGCCGCGCCGGGCGCGCCGCGATTGGTGTCCGCAAGCTGAACCCAGGCCAAATGCGGGAAGGCGCGAATCAGCGCCGCGGCGACGGATCGCTCTTCCAGCAGGGCGTGGTAGCAATCGAAGACCAGACGCGGCCGGGGATCGGGAAAGCGAAGCAGAAACGCCACGCTCTCGGCGACCGTGTGGAGCCAGTTACTGACGTAGCGGCACTGGGGTTCGAGTGCGATCACCAAACCCGCCGCGGCCGCGTGGCCTTGGGCCGTCGCCAGCGCACGGGCCGCCGCCCGGCGCGCCGCTTCCCCATCGGCGCCGCCCGGAAGGTGGCCGCGCAACGTGCCGATGTTGACGACGCCGGCCCCGACCTCCGCCGCGAAATCGATGACGCGGAGCAACGCGTCCAGCGCCGCGCCGCGCAACGCCGGATCGATCGCGCATAATTGCAGCCCGCGCTCCTTTCGCAATTGGCCGGTGCTGACCGCGGGCAGCGCGAGCCCGGCATCGGCCGCCTGCCGGCGCACTTGCCGCGCGTCGAGCCGCTCGGGGTCGCGCACCATCAACTCCGCCGCGGCATATCCCGCGCCGGCGAGCAGGGCGAAACTGCGGTCGAGCGGCCCGCGGAGGGCGAGCATGTTCGGGTCTTCGCACTCCGGGGTGGCCACCGTATGGCAGAGTCGCATCATGGGCCAAGGGCCTCCCGGATGGCGGCGTGGCTGGTTTCGAGACTGGAAAACACGGGCAGCGCCAGCGCCTCGGCAAGCCCGTTGCGCAGATGGGCCATGGAGACTTGCGCCAGGACGATGGCCTCGACCGGTTCCGCGGCCAGGCGCGCGGCGCCGGCACGCAGAAGCTCGTCATGCGTGGCGGCGTCTCCGGCCAGCAGCGCCCCGTAGGCCCCTTCGCAAAGGTGCGGCACCAGTTCCACCCGGCGTCCCAGGGAGGCCGCCGTCTCGGTGAGCAACGTCATCGTGGGCTGTGAGGTGGGGGCGAACGAAATCAGCACGCCGATGCGGCGCGCCTGCGACACCGCGGCATGCGCCATGGGCGCGTCGATCTTGATCACCGGCATCGGCGAGCGCGTCTGTAAACGCGCCAGCAGCGCCGCGCCCACCGCCGAACATGTAAGGAGGGCAGCCTGGGCGCCGTAGTGGGCCGCGCGCTCGATGAGGCCGGCCAACGCCGCCTCGACGGCATCCTCGCGGGATTCCTGAAACAGGCGCAGCACCGCGTCGTCCAGGAGATTGGTCAGCCGCCAAGCGGGTTCGTGCTCGGCGTAGTATCGCGCCAGCGGCGCGATGGCGGCGGGAGACGTATGAATCAGGGCCAAGTGCATGGGTCAGTCCAATCCCAAGGCGATGGCCGGGTTTTCCACCATCATGCGCTGAAGGGAGGCCGGGGAGATGCCCTCTTCGCCGAGGCGGGCGGCGATGATTTCCAAGCCTTTGACCGGATGCGGGTTGTCCGGCTGGCCGAGGTCCGTGGCCAGCACGGTCGACTCGATGCCCACGCGGCGAATCACGTCGGCGAGCCCCGCCCAGTCGAGCCGGAATCCGGCGCGGCAGAAACAACGTTCGAAAAAGAGTCCCGGTCCCCGCAAAGCGCACTGCATCTCGAGATCCATGGCGATGAAGTCGATCTCAGGATGCGTGACCAGAATCGCGCGCACGCCCTCCTGGCGGGCAAGGGCGGCCACCGCGGCGGTTTCCGAAGCCGACAGGTGCCCGGTGCCAAGCACGGCGCCCGCGCGGGCGATCCGGCGGACAATGGCGACCAGCTCCGGCCGCGGCCGGCCAAGTTCATCGAGGGCGCGCAGGCCGGCGCCCGAGTGGCCGCGATAGGCGCACTCGTTTGCGGCCGACAGGGTCGGCATCCAGATTTCCACCGCGCCCATGCGGAGGGCCGCATCGACGGCCTCCAGATTGAATCCGCCCACGGCCTGGTTCAGGACAAGGCCTCCGAAGACCCGGATGCCGGGCAGCGCTTCGCTCAGTGCCGCGGCCAAAGACACGGTCGAACAGTGGTGGTTCTTCAGCACGATGGCCCGCACGCCGGCCGCCCGCGCCGCGCCGGCAAGCTCGTAGGCCGTGGCCTTGCGCGGGCGCACATCCGGCCCGGCGTGCACGTGGGTATCGATGACGCCTGGGAAGATCATGCGGCCACTTGCTCGCAAGCCAGGCAGATGGCCTGCGTCAATTGCCGGGTGGTGGCCGAGCCGCCAAGATCGGGCGTCAGCACCCGGGCCTCGGCGAGCACCCGCTCGACGGCTTGCCGGATGCGGCTGCCCGCCTCTCGTTCGCCGAGATGGTCGAGCAGCAACGCGCCGGAAAGGATGAGGCTGATCGGATTGGCGACGCCTTTGTCCGCAATGTCCGGGGCGGCTCCGTGCGCCGCTTCAAACATCGCCGTTTTCTCGCCGAAGTTGGCGCCCGGGGCCAGTCCCAAGCTGCCGGCGAGGCCGGCCGCCAGATCCGACAGAATATCCCCATATTGGTTGGGCATCACGAGCACGTCGAAGGCCGCCGGGTCTTTCACCATGCAATAGCACGCGGCATCTACCATCCGGTCGTCGCTGGCGATGTCCGGGTAGGCGGAGGCCACTTCGCGGACGCACTGCAAGAACAGCCCGTCCGTCTTGTGGAGAACATTCGCTTTGTGAACGGCCGTCACGCGCCGGCGGCCGTAGCGCACGGCGAAATCGTAGGCGAACTGGGCGATGCGGCGGCTCGCCGGGCGCGTGATCCTCTTCACCGCTTCGCCGCAATCTTTACCCCTGCTGCATTCGATGCCGCTGTAGATGTCCTCGGTCACTTCCCGGACGATGACGAGATCCAGCGCCGCATACGCGCCGGAGACCGGCGCGAAGCCCCGTACGGGCCGCAGATTGCAATACACATCCAGTTCCCGGCGCAGCCCGTTGTTCACGCTGGGATGGACGCGCGTCCCCTCCGGCGAACGCACGATGGCGCCGCCGCTGAGGCGTTCGGCGATCAGGGGGCCTTTCAGCACCACGCCCACTTCCTTCATGACCTCGAGCGAGGACCACGGCAGCTCCTCCCCAAAGCGGGCCGCTGCCGACTTTCCGATCGGCGTCGCGACCCATTCCACGGGCGCGCCTACGGCCTGGAAGACCTCCTGGCAGGCCTCCGCCAGCGCGGGGCCGATTCCATCGCCAGCGGCCAAGGCTACGAGATGCTTCATTGGTTTTATCGAACCTCCAGTTTGGTGTCCTCCCAGCGGGCCGTCGCCACCGGGATCGTGCCGGCCAGCACCAGCGCGGCGATCATCCAAAACGGCTCGTCGAAGCCCCGCGTTTTCGTCAGCCATCCAATCAGCCAGACGAGCCAGGCGCCCATCAGCGATCCGAGGCAGCCCATCACTCCCGCCACCAGTCCCACGCGGCCCGGGGCGATATCCTGATTGAAAGCCAGGAACAACGCGCCCCAGCCGGCGCGGCCGACGTTTAACAAAAAAATGCCCGCCACGGCGAAACCGACCGCCGGCGCGAACGGAACCAGACCCGCCGTCATCATCAGCGCCGCCGAGATCCACAGGATGCGCCCGCGCGCCCGCGCTACCGGCCATCCCCGCGAGATCAGCCACGAAACCGCCGCGCCGCCGCCGATGAATCCGAAATCCAAGCCCGCGTAGATCAGAAACAGATACCCGCTTAAGGCGCCGCTGACTTGCAATCCCCACTGCTGCACAAAGTAAGTGGGCGTCCAAGCGGCGCTGATGTGCAAAACCGGAATGGTGCAGGCGGCGCCCGCAACGCAGGCCCAGAAGCGTGGATTGCGCAGGATGACGCGGATTTGGTCGGCTTCGGTCAGCGTAGCCCGGTTCGCCGTGCCTTGCGCCACCTCCGGGGAAGGTCGGAACCACCACGCCCAAGCCGCCGCCCAGAGGATGCCCAGCGCGCCAAGAACGATGAAACCCGACCGCCAACCGTAGCGGTTGGCGAGGAAGATCATCAACACCGGGGCCAGCACCGCCCCGATGCTGCCGCCGCTCATCATCAGCCCGTTGGCAAAGGTTCGTTCCCGCGCCGGCAACGCCCGGGCGATGATGCGCGCCGCGCCGGTCTGTCCGGCCGTTTCAAACGCGCCCAACAACAGACGGCAGACGAACAGCTCGCCGAAGCCGCGGGCAAAGCCGGCCAGGATCTGCGCGCCGGACCACAGGGCCACGAACAGCCCGTACGTCCAACGGATGTTGTAGCGGTCGAGAATCCAGCCCACGGCGATATGCATCGCCGCGTAAGCGTAGAAAAACGCCGCCAGCAGGCGTCCGAGCTGCTCGTTATCCAGGTTCAGCTCGCCGGCCACAACCGGCGCGACGACGCTGAGGGCTTGGCGGTCCAGGTAGCTCAGGGCCGTTGCCATCAGCAGAAACGCGCACAGCTTCCATTGCCAAGGGGTCAGCTCGATCCGCCGCCGGCCGGCAGCCGCCGGCGCCGGCGGGCCGGCCGCCTCCACCCGCGGCGCTGGAGGCGAGTTCATATGGCACTAGTATATCACAGGCATGGCAGAAATTTTTACGCGTCTTGCGCCGCTTCCGCTTCAAGGAAAAACGATGGCAGTCCAAATCCGGAGGCCGAGGTGTCCTTTGCTCCGGGTTGACGCCAGGCCTCGCCGGGGGTCACGAACATCCTCGGCAACGTGGTTTCGGCGCGATGCCGCCGCAACCCGGCTACTCCGCGGGGAGGAAATGCGCGGCCGGCGGAGTGAGGCGATTCTCCAGGCGCTCGAACTGGGCCCCGGCGACGGCGGTGCGGGCGATGCGCCCAAGACCGTGGCCCTGCGCGGACGGCGTGCGCCGGCGCCCTACAGCAGCCCACGGAAGGCGTCCAGCAGGTCCATCAGGCGAATCGTTTCCCGCCAGGGCACGCCGGCGTCCTGCCCCTGGCAGGCGCGTACGAAGGCGGCGTCCTGATCCTGGATCGCCTGTTCATAGGTCTCCTGGCTGTCGCCCCGCCATTGCCAAGCGGGTTCATCCGCGTCGATAAAGGAGAAGCCGTCCGTGGCCACGGTCTTGCGGCTGCCGACCACCAGCATCCGGCTGGCGGCGCTGCTGGACTCATAACTGACGGACACCGAGGCCGGCGCCTTACCCGGTAAGCGGGCCAGCAGCGTCACCGTCGCCGAACCGTCCCCGTCCGGCGCGGCGCAGCCCACCGGTTCGATCTCGCCGAACCAGTCAAGCAGCAAGTCCACCGGATGCGCGGCATGGTGCAGCAGCGCGTGATCGCTCCAACTCCGGTGCCGCGGGATGAGATGGCGGTAATAAATGATCTGCCGGATGGCGCCCAATTCGCCGGCGCGAATCCAGGCCCCGATACGGCGGTACGGTTCCAGGTGCCGGCTGGTGTGGGCGCAGCGGACCAGGGCCGCGTGCGCGGCAAAGTGGCCCTCGATCGCCCGCGCTTCGGCGCCGCTCGCGCAGGGCGGCAACTCGATCAGCGCGGGCACGGTCAACTGCATCGCGTGCTCGAAATGTTTCGGAGTCGGCGATGCCACAATCACGGCGTCGGCCGCTGCCAGCGCCGTGGCCAGACTGCAAGTGGCCACTTCGATCGCGTGGCGCTCCGCAAACCCGCGTCCTTTGTTGAGGTCGGGCCCGCAGACCGCGGTCAGGCGCACGCCGTCCATCGTTTTCAGTTGCGCTGCGTGCACCTCCGCCACGGCGCCGTATCCCAGCAAGGCGACGCGCATGCCGTCACCCAAGGTCCCGCAACACCGCGTCGGGATCCATCCAGCCCGACTCTTCCAGCAGCCCGCGCAGCGTTTCCTCCTGCGCAGCCGTCAACGGGAAAAACGGATTGCGGCTGTAGCCGCCCCGCAAACCCCAAAAATTCAAGATCGAGCGGTAGATCGCCAGGTCGCTGACCGGCCCCACCTGCTGCCAGGTCCACAGGTGCACAATGGGCAGGATGCGCTTCCAGATGGCGAAGCCCCGCCGGGCGTCGTTCTGCCCGGCGCAGGCCCGGTACATGGCCTTGGCCGCCCGGGGCACGACGTTGAGCACGCCGCTGATCCACCCGTGCGCGCCCGCGCACATCGCTTCAAACGCCGCCTGAAACGAGCCGTAGAAGATCGCCATCCGGCCGCCCGCCAGGAAATGCAGGTCGTGAATGGGCACCACCGTTTCGTACGTCGACTTGACCATGTGCAGCACGTCTTCGTCCACCAATTGCGCCACCTCGCGCGGCGTCAGGTCGACGCAGGCGGAATTGGCGGGATTGTTGTAGAGCATGATGGGCAAGTCGGTCGCCTTGCGGATCAGCCGGAAATGCTCGATCACCGCCGGCTTTGAGGGCTTCTGGTAGTAGGGCAGAATCACGATGAGCCCGTCGGCGCCATACCTGGCGGCCTGTTCGGACAACTCGATCGAGAGCCGGGTGCTGTAATGGCCGGAGCCGTAAATCAGCGGCACCCGGCCGCGGTTGACCGCCTGCGCGAGCTGAAACAGCCGAACCCGCTCGTGGTTTTCGAGCGCGATGAACTCGCCGCTGGTGCCGGCGATCACGAGGCCGTCCACGCCCTGGCCGATCAACCATTCCCAGTGGGCGGCGGTGGCGTCCTCGTCGAGCGAGTTTTCCTTGTCGAACATCGTCAGCGCCGCGGGGAAGATGCCGCGGAACTTGTCCAGGGGATAAGGCATAAGACAGTCACTCCTTGTTTGAACCGGCCGCCGCCGGGGCCTCGGCGCGCGGGGCGGCCGCGATCCACATGCCTGCCAGCGCCAGCCAGGGCAGCAGACCCACCAGCAAAAACGCCGTCTGGCTTTGCCGCAAGTCCGCCAGGCGGCCGATCCACGGACTCACCAGCCCGTAGGCCAGGTTGCCCAAGCCGCCCAGCAGGCCCGCGCTGAGGCCGACGCGGGCCGGATCCAGGTCCTGCACGGCGGTGAGATAGATCACCAGAAAGCCCGCGACACCCAGCGCGGTGGCCACCAGCAACAACACCGACCAGGCCGCCGAGGGCGCGGCGCCGGCGCCGGCCGCGCACGTCATCAGCAAACAGCAGATCACGAGCGAAACGCGGCGCGCGCGCGCCACCGGCACGCCCCGGCCGATCAGCCGCCGCAGGAGAAATCCGACGCTGAGATTACCCACGTCCAAACCGGCGAACACCAGAATTGAAACGGCGTTGCCGGAAGCAAAACCAAAGCCGCGCTCCGTTTTCAGATAAAGGGGAATCCAATCTGCCAGGAAATAGCTGACGCTGTTGACAATGACCGCGGAAAGACAGAGCAGCCAAAAACGGGGGTTGGCTACAATCCCGGCCAGCGACGCCGGCAGTTGGCGGAACGCCGCGGGCTGCCGCGTCAATTGCCGCCCGAATCCCCGCGTCAGCCACACCCAGGCGGCAATCCAGAACGCCCCCAACGCGCCGGTGACGACAAACGACGCGCGCCAGCCATAGGTGAGCGTGATGGCGGTGACGATCAGCGGCGCCAGCATCGATCCCGCCGCGGTGCCGCTGTTGAACAGACCTACCGCCAGCGCCCGGTCCTTCGGCTCCAGCAGTTGCTGAGTAGCCTTGAGCGCACAGGGCCAGTTGAACGCTTCCCCGATGCCCAGCAAAAAGCGGCACGCTTTCAGTCCCGCCACCGACGCCGCGAATGCGGTCAGCATCCCCGCCCCGGACCATAATCCCAACGCCGCCGGAAACAGCACCCGCACGCCCAACAGATCGACGAGCCAGCCGCCGCCGATCTGGAGCGCGGCGTAGGCATAGCGGAACGCGGCGATCACCTCGCCCAGGCCTTCCTTGGTGATGCCGAACTCGGCAATCACGTGCTCCGCGGTCAGCGACAGCACCTGCCGGTCCAGGTAGTTGAGCACTGTGGCCAGGAACAGCAGGACGCAGATCGCCCAGACCCGCACGCGGCTGGGTTCGGCCGACACGCCGGGGCTTATGCCTCCCACAACCGCCATAACCCCTGGTTACCGTCCTCGCCCAGGCCTTTCTCCAACGCTTTGGTAAACAGCTCGTAGGCCAGCGCCGAGCCGGGACAATCGAGTCCGAGCTCCTGAATCAGTTCCGTGGCCAGCCGCAGGTCTTTCTGATGGAGCCGAATCCGGAAACCCGGCGCAAAATCGCCGCGGATCACGCGCGGGCCCAGGTTCGACATCATCCACGAGCCTGCCGCGCCCTGGGAGATCACGCGCACGGTCTTTTCCAGATCCAGCCCCGCGGCTTTCGCCACCCGCAGGCTCTCCACCATGGCGAGCAGGCTCAGCGACCCGGCCACCTGGTTCACCATTTTGGTCTTCTGCCCGTTGCCCGCGGGGCCCGTGTACTCGATGGTGGAACCGAGGCACTCCAGGATAGGGCGCACGCGGTGGAACGCTTCCTCGCGGCCACCCGCCATGATGGCGAGTTTGCCGGCGATCGCCAGCGGTTCGCCGCCGCTCACCGGAGCATCCACCCAGTCGCTGCCAGCCGCGGCCAGGCGCGCGGCGAACTCGACGGTCCGGTTGGGCGAAATCGTGCTCATATCGACCAGCACGCTGCCCGGCGCCAGACCCTCGGCCACTCCTTCCGGCCCGAAAACCACCATTTCCACGTCGGGCGTGTCGCTCACCATCGTGATCACCAGGTCCGAGGCCGCCGCCACTTCCCGCGCGTTCGGCGCCACGGCGGCGCCGGCTTTCCGGGCTGGCAGGCAGCGATCCAAATTGCGGTCATAAACCGTCAGGGCGTAACCCGCCTTTAGCAGGTTGCCCGCCATGGGGCAACCCATCACGCCGAGTCCGATGAATCCGATGCGCATATGGTGTCAGTGTACGGAAACCAGCGAATCAAGCCCACCGCCCGGCGGCAACTCGACGGGCAGCTTGCCGAACGCCGGCAATTGGCGGACCAGCAGATCCTCCAGCATGCCGGTCTTCCACCGGACCAGGTCCGGCGTAAATAAGCCGCCCCGCACCAGGCCGCCGCCCTCGGAGGCGTGTCCCAGCCGCGAATCCGCCTCCAGCACCGGCAGGATGCCGCGCGCGTTGGCCAGTTCGCGCAGGGCGATCGCGCGCAGTTCCGCGGCATAGCGCTCCGGCGCGTCTTTCGCCAGATCCCGCACCCTGATCCACTCGGCCAAGTGCAGGGTGCTCTGGAGCGAGGACTCGATGGTGCGGGCGATCCGCCACTCTTCATCGAGCGCTTCGCGGTCGGCGCCTTGCGCTTGCCCGCGCCCTTGCTCGAGTTCGCCGATGCCCGCCTGAAACGCCTCCAAGACGCGCCGTAGGTATTTGGTCGCGATCGCGGGCCCCCACGGCTCCGTCCAATGGAGATCGTTCTGCCACGCCCGCCACCGGCCGAACCCGGGTACGGAGGCATCCAGGAAAAACGGATTGCTGGGTCCTTTTTGCAGCGGACCCGGCGTTCGCGCCACCCGGTCGGAGTACGGGAACTCGCGGATGCCCTCGCTGAAATGCCGCCAGGCGTTGCGGACCCGCGGCGCCGCGGCGCCGAACCGGGCGCGCGCCAGCGTCTCGAGCGCCTCCCCGCTCGCGGGCGCCGGATCCCAGGACATCCGGTTGATCAGCCGCGCCGGCGTCGAGGGCGTATACCCGTAGTGGCACCAATTGCCGAACCAGCCGCCCAGCGTGAATTCGCGGATCTTGTCGATGCGCCGCGCCCATTGCTCCATCGCCGGAATGTACGGCACAAAGATAAACTCCTGGCTGATGGCGTGCTCCGTCTTGGCGATGAACTCGTTGCCGCTCCCCGTGGTGAGCCGCTGCTGGTCGAGGAACTGTTGCGGCGGACCCACCAGGGTGAGGTTGTAGTCGCCCGTAAAATGCTTCACGCCGTCCCGCTCCACCTCACCGTTCTTGCTGAAGTCCGTCATCGCCATCATGCCTTTCGGCAGTTGCGGCAGCAGCCGGTTGATCCAATCAAGATGCGTCGACTGGACTTCGGCGTCGCCGTAGTCCCAGGCGATGAACTCCTTGTCCGGCCCGCCCTGCGCGCGCATGGCGTTCATCAGCGTCGTCAGGACCTCGCGGGCCAACTCCTCGTTGGTGCGCTGGCGGCAGCGGGGACACTTCACGCGCGTGCGCTCGGTGTGGCCACAGTAATAGAATCCCTCGCTGTCATAGATCGCCACCAGCCCTTTCAGATCGGGAGCGACGCGGAAGATCGTGCGCACCGTCTCGTCGTAGTAGTCGAGCGATTTCTTCTGGGAGGTGCAGAGCGGCCGCGCCCAGGCGCCGTAGCCGCGCAGCTCCGGATATTTCTCGAAGAACGATTCCGGAATCCAATGATGGTAGCCGGTGGCCAGGTACGCATACACGTCGATGCCGTACCGCCGCGCCCGCCGCGCCAGGTCCTGGACGCGCTCGAGGCGGATCTGCGCCTGCTCATCGCTCAGTTCGGGCAGCACGCGCGAGTTCACGGTGGCCTCTTCCACGTTCAGCCAGATCCAGACGCCGTTGAAGCCGTCGTGCGCGATCCGTTCGAGCAAACCGTCCGTGTAGAGCAGCTCGCGGGACGTTTCGGTGTAGCGTTCCCCGCCGGGGATGATCGACGTGGTGATCCTTCGCGCCAGGCGCGGGTTGCGTACGGTAACGCCCGGGCGGAGCAGGGGAGCGCCGGCGTCGCGCATTTCGTCCTCGAGCGCGAACACGCCCCGCAGCAAACCGCGCCCGGTGGTGGCGAGCACCACCACACCGCCCTCGCCGGCCTCGATGCGGTAGCCCTCGGGTTTGATGACTCCCTTCACATAGGGCTGCACGCGCAGGTGAACGGTCTTCGCGCCAGCGGCGGCGGGCGCAATGCCAAAGGCGTTCTTGAGAAACGCCCGCAGGTCGTCCGCCGCGTACCGGCCAGGCTCGTCCGTGATCCCGGTGGTTTCCAATTTCCATTCGCCGGACAAGCGCACGCCGCCGGAGGCGCCCGGCGCCCGCCGGACGACGTCGGCGCCGGACCGGTACGGACCCAGATAGTCCGGCAGGAAGGCAAACGTCTCGTTTTTCGGAAGCGGCCGCCCATCCAGCAGCCGGAACGACAACGCGAACTGCTCGGGGTAACGCTTGCCGCCCGCCAACTTCGGGCCGTAAATCGTATAAAAATGGCGGGGCATTTTGCCGGAGGCCGCCGCCACTTCGAAATGATATTGCCGGCCCGGCGTTAACGGGCGCGGCGCAACGGGCGCTTCCACCCACAGGTCATAGAGGGGGTACACCCGTTCCGCGGGGATGCGCGCTTCTCCCAAGTCCGCCGCGCCTTCCCGCGTGCCGTAACGGATGACCAGCGGGCCGGGCTGGCCCGTCCGCGACACGCGGATGCGGATGCCTTGAAACCGCGGCTGGCCCGCGGTCACGTGAAACGCGCCGCGGATCCGCTGATCGGAAGTGAGGGTCATCGTTTCGTAAGGGAAGGTGTCGGGGTGGATGTCGCCCAGGCCGGGCAAGGGGCGCAGGCTGGGCCACAGCGGATACCGGTAATCGCGTCCCGCCGGCAGCTCGGGACGGAGCCAGCGATTGAGAAACTCGAGCGCGCCCACGGCCTGAATCTCATGCACGCCGTCGAAATGGTCGCGTACGAAGCGTTCGGGCGCGCCGAAGGCGCGCGCCACCCGCTCGACTTCCCGCCAGCTTCGCTCATGCCATGCCGGCGTGGTGGTGCCGTCGCGCTCGGCGAACTCGACGCACGCCGCGCGCGGGTACATCGCCGCCAGCAGTTCCACGTGCGTGAACCGGCGCAGCACGTCCCAGTTGTAAAAATCCTCGTCCGGATGCAGCAGGTAGCTGGTGGGGTTTTCGTCGTTGGTGATCTTGGTCCGCCAGTCGTTGAAGTGCCCCGACACCACCACCGCTTTCAGGCGCGTTTCGCGCGGTCCCATCCAGATGGCCGAATAGCCGCCGTAGGAAAGCCCGTAGTAGCCGATGCGCTCGGGATCCACCCAGGGCAGCGAGGAGAGGAAATCGACGATGGCGTTCAATTTGGTGACTTCCGGGCTCACCCGCATCCTTCCCAGCGCGCCCGCCATCCGCACCAGCGGATTGATGAGCTTCGCCTGGGGGATGGGATGAACGACATAGGGAGCGAACACCACGTATCCTTCCTCGGCAAGCTTGGCGCCGAACCCGTGGTAGGGGGTGTCGGGTTTCGGTCCCAGCGTTGTGATGTCCTTGGGCTGTCCGCCCAAGCCGTGCTGGGCCACCACCGCCGGCAGGCGGCCGCCGGCGCCCCGCGGCACCAGCAACTGCCCATACGCCTCGACCCCGTCGATGACATCCAGCAGCACGTCGAAACCCAGGTACTTGTCCGTGACGCGGATCAGGCGGGTGCGCGGGTTCAAGGGGAGGCGCGGTTCTGTGGTTTGGCCCATCAGGCGGACCAGTTCCTTGCGGAGCGCTTCCGCCTTGGCCGGCGCCGTGGCGGGTGTGGCTGTTTCCAGTCCCCAGCGCTGGCGCCGCACCGCCTCGCTTGAGTCGATCTCCGCGCGGAGCGCGCCCAGCACCGCTTCGAAATGGCGGTCGCGCATGCACGCGGCCTTCTCGCGGGCCGCCCGCCAGTCCACCGGGACCGCGGCGGTGTCGCCGGCGCCCAGCAGGGCCGCGCACTTTTCGGCGGCCGCCGCGTCAAACTCCTGCCCTTCGCCGGCCTCCAGATGAGAGGGCGCCAGGCGGCGGGCGCGCCCGAGTTCCGCCGCAAAGCGTGCCGCGGGGATGTTGCCGCGCAGCAGGATGAGCTTGCGGGGGGCGATCATCGCCGCCAGTTCGGCGTCGCCAAACTCGAGCAGTTGCCCGTACAGCATGCGGTCGACCGGTTCCTGCCAGCCGTCTTCGCGCTGGTCGAAATAATCGCCCACCAGCGCGCCCGTGAATCGTTCATCCAGCGCCGCGGCCAGCAGCGCCGTCATGCCGCCCTGGCCGAAGCCCGCTATCGCCAGGCGCTTGCCGTCCAAATCGGACCGCGCCGCCAGGCTTGCGGCGAGCGCCCGCGCCTGGCCTGCCTCGATGCCGGGCGCCGTACGTCCCACCACGAAGGCGAGGCGGTGCAGGATGTGCCGGCGGTCCTTGCCGCGCGTCCGCTGGCACAGCGGATGGTCCCGCGTCCGCTCGACGGTGGACATTACGGCCACGGCGACGCCCCGCGCCAGCAACGCGGTCAGCCACGCCGCGGGCGCGCTGCTGCCTTCTTCCACGCCCGCGAACCGCTCGCGCGGCGTTTCATCCGGGGGAATCGCGATCAGCACCGGCGGCCGGGCCTCGCCCGGCGGCACAAACAGCAAGGCGCGCGCTCCCCCCGTATCAGTCGGCACCTCGAGTTCTTCCACGCGCACCGCGCCGCGGTGCAGCAGGTGCGCGGCGCCGGTTTGCGCCTGGACGCGCGCGCCCAGCATGGTCTCCAGCCGCGCCCGCCGCGCCCCCGGGTCCGCCGCCGCGCGCCAGGCGCGGTCGCGCAGCGCAGGCGTTTCCGCCAGCCGCTTGCGGAAATAGGCGTCCAGTTGCCGCCATTGCCGGCCGATGATGTCCTCCGGCAGATCCAGGCGGCGGGTGCCTTTGAGCGAAACGCCCGCAAGCAAATGGCCGGTGGTCCGCTGAATCTCAGCGTTGATGAAGAGCGGAGTGTGCTCCTGCGCCGCTGCCGGCCAAAGCAACGCGAGCAGGGCGAGGAGGGAGAAGCGGGCGCGCATGACGCCCCAATTGTACATGAGCGAAATTCGGCAACGGCGATACCGTATGGATCGAATTATTCGATAAAAGAAGCGAGCCGGCTGCGCCGCCCGGCGAAGACGCCGCCGCGTCTCCCGCCGCGCCGCGAGGCTGCGCTAGAGTGAGGGGTTTATGAAGATCACGGCCATCAAGACGTTCGTCGTCAACGCGCGCATGCGCAACTGGATTCTCGTGAAGGTGGAAACCAGCGAACCGGGCCTGTACGGCTGGGGTGAGGCCACGCTGGAGTGGAAGACCAAGGGCGTGGTGGGCTCCATCGAAGACCTGGCGGTGCTGGTGATCGGCCAGGACCCCCGCCGCGTCGAGCACATCTGGCAGATCATGCACCGCCAGTTCTTCTGGCGCGGCGGCGTGGTCAAGTACACCGCGATGAGCGGCATCGACCAGGCGTTGTGGGATATCAAGGGCAAGGAAACGGGCAAACCGGTGTGCGAACTACTCGGCGGACCGGTGCGCGACACGCTGCGCCTGTACGATCATCTGGGCGGCGGGTCGCTCGAAGGGATGTACAAAACGGGCGAGCCGGAGGCTTTTGCCGAACTGGCGCAGGCCAGTGTGGCGCGCGGGTTCACCGCCTTCAAGTGCATGCCGATTCCCGTCGCGGAACTGATCGAGAGCGCGTCGACGTTGAAGAAATCCGCCCGCGCGGTGGAGGCGATGCGGAAGGCGGTGGGCGACGACATCGACATCATGCTCGACTTGCACGCGCGCACCACGCCGGCGGCGGCGATCCAGTTCGGCCGGCTGCTGGTGGACTACAACCTCTACTGGTACGAGGAGCCCTGCTGGCCCGAGCACATGGACGCCATGCGGGAGGTGAAAGACGCGCTGCCGTTTCCCATCGCGACCGGCGAACGCCTGGTGGGCCGCTGGGAGTTCCGGGAGTTGCTCGAGAAGCGCGCCGCGTCCATCATCCAGCCGGACGTTTCCCACTGCGGCGGCATCAGCGAGGCGCGGCGGATCGCGGCCATGGCGGAGACTTATTCGATTCCGGTGGCGTGCCACAATCCGCAGGGACCGGTCAGCACGGCGGCGTCGCTGCAAATCGGGTTCGCGTGTCCGAATTATCTGATCCAGGAAGTGGTGCGGGCCGACGTGCCGTGGCGGAACGATATTCTGACCACGCCGCTCGACGTCAGCCGCGGCTTTGTGGAAGCGCCCACCGCGCCGGGCTTGGGCATCGACATCAACGAAAAGGAAGCGGCCAAACACCCCTGGCAGCCCGAGGTCACCATGCCGGCGTTCCACCGCGACGGTTCCGTGGCGGACTGGTAGAGCGCGCGCGGCAAGGCGCGCACCCGGCCGGTTTCAAGCCAGAATGCCCTGCACCACTTCGCCGTGCACATCGGTCAGGCGCATGTCCCGACCGCTGAAGCGGAAGGTGAGCCGCTTGTGGTCCAGCCCCAACAGGTGGAGGATCGTCGCGTGCAGGTCGTGGAGGTGGACCTTGTTCTCCACCGCGAAGTAGCCGTAGTCGTCGGTGGCGCCGTACACGGTGCCTCCCCGCACGCCGCCGCCCGCCAGCCACATGGTGAAGCCGAAAGGATTGTGGTCGCGCCCGGTGGCGCCCTGCGACATCGGCGTGCGGCCGAATTCGCCGCCCCAGACGACCAGGGTTTGCGCCAGCAGGCCGCGGCCTTTCAAGTCCTTCAGCAAGCCGGCGATGGGCTTGTCGGTGGCGCGGGCGTTGTCGCGATGGCCCTCGAACAGCCGGGAGTGCTGGTCCCAGCGGTCGTGGCCGGGCAGCTTGGGCGTCAGGCATTCGACGAAGCGCACGCCCCGTTCCACCAGGCGGCGCGCCAGCAGGCACTGGCGGCCGAACGCCGCGGTTTCCTGCTCGTCCAGGCCGTACAACTGGCGGGTGGCGCGGGATTCCTGGCCCAGGTCGGTCAACTCCGGCACGGCGCTTTGCATCCGGAACGCGAGTTCGTAGTTGGCGATCGAGGCTTCCAGTTCCGGCAGCGCGCCCAACCGGCTCACCAGTCCTTGGTTCAGCCGCCGGACCAGCGCGAGTTTGGCGGGCTGCAAGTCCGGTGGGGTTTCCCGGGGCTGGACGTTGGCGACCGGTTGCGCGCCCGGCCGGAACAAAGTGCCCTGGTAAGCGGCGGGCAGGAAGCCGGCGCCGAAATTGTCCATGCCGCCGGCCGGGATCAAGCCGCTGTCCAGCACCACGAATCCCGGCAGGTTGTCCGCTTCGCTGCCGATGCCGTAGGTGATCCAGGCGCCCATGCTGGGCCGGCCCTGCATCGCAAAACCAGTGTGCAACTGGTAATTGGCAGCCGTGTGTTCGCTCTGGTCGGCGACCATGGCGCGAATGATGGCCAGCTCGTCCACGCATGCCGCTACGTGCGGAAACAGTTCGCTGACCTCGATGCCGCTTTGGCCGTGCTTGGAAAACTTCCAGGGCGAGCGCAGCACGTTGCCGTTGTCGTTGAACTGGGTAGGCGGCGCTGGGATGGGCAGGGGCTTGCCGTGGTCCTGCTCCAGGCGTGGTTTGGGATCAAAGGTGTCTACCTGCGACGGCCCGCCGTCCATGTAGAGAAAGATCACCGAACGCGCCTTGGGCGGGAAATGGGTGGGCTGGACGGCGAGCGGGTTCACTGCCCGCGAGGAGGCCGCCTCGGCCGCCATCACCGCCCAAGCCAGTCCTCCAAAGCCATTGGCGCACTGGCACAACAGCGCGCGGCGAGAAAGCGGCTTACGGGACATAGAGAAACTCCGCAGAGTTGAAGAGCACGTGCGCATACTCAACCAGAGGATTGGCGCGGGGAAACCGCCGCTGCACCTCGGCGAAGAACGCGAGCGCTTCCTGCATTTCGCGCGGCGCGGGCGGCCGGGCGAAGGCTTCCAGGTACATGCGGCGCACGCGCGCCGCCGTGTCCGGCTCCTGGCGCGCCAGCCGGGTGGCCCAGCGCCGCGCCTGGAGGTGAGGCAGCTCATGGTTCATCAGATACAACGCCTGCGGGGCCACGGTGGAGACGCCGCGTTTGCCGATCGTGGTGATCGGCGGCGGGAAGTCGAACGTGAGCATCTGGTCCGGCAGGTAGTTGCGCCGCACATTAATATACACGCTGCGCCGGCCGAGCCCGTCGAGCGGCCCGCCCGCGGGCTTGCTGCGCGGGTCGCCGTCCATGTAGGGACTGAGGTACACCGGCACGGGCGGACCAAAGTGCCGCCGGTCGAGCGTGCCGGCCACGGCCAGCATCTGGTCGCGGAGCGCTTCGGCCTCCAGGCGGCGGACGGGCATCCGGGGGAGCAACTCGTTGCGCGGATCGGCTTCGGCCGCGCGCGGGTCGGCCGGGCGGCTCGCCATCTGGTAGGTCGCCGACAGCAACATCTCCCGGTGCAGTTTCTTGAGCGACCAGCCCTGCTCCATGAACCGGCGGGCGAGATAGTCCAGCAGGGCGGGATGCGTCGGCCGGTCGCCGGTCAGGCCAAAATTGTCGGGCGTGCGGACCAGCCCTTCGCCGAAATGGTGCTGCCAGACGCGGTTGACCATGACCCGCGCCACCAGCGGCGCGGCGTCCCGCAACAGGCGGCGGGCCAGTTCGTCGCGGCCGCTGCCGGAAACGACCGGCGGCTGGTGTTCGCCCGAAAACAGCGTCAGGAAGGCGCGCGGGCGCGCCGGGCCGAGATTGCGCGGATTGCCGCGCACGTGCACCCGCACATCCTGCGGCTCGCCTTCCGCGGTGGCCAGGGCGAAGTGCGCGGGAGGAACGGCGGCACGGATGGGCTCGGGCGGCGGCGCCGCCGGGCCTTCGTTGGCCGGCGGTTCTTTCGAGTCGGAAAACACGATCCGCTCGACGGCGATGAACTCCTCCGGCGACAGGTCGGCAATCTCCAGGTGGGCCAGGTTGCCTTGGCCCATGCGCGCGTCGATGGTCTTCCAGGCCATCTGCTCGCCGCCGCGCACGGTGCGGCCGCCGTTGGTGTATTCGTCGGCGAACAGCCGGAACAAACCCCGCCCCGCCAGCCGCACATGAATATATCGCCGCTCGATGAGGAACTGGCGGGAGACCAGGATGCCCGTCAGCGCGCCGCCAAAGCGTCCGGAGTGCGCCACCCCTCCGGTCGGCCCCTCGCCAAAGGCCAGGCCGGTACGCAGCCAGGATCCAAAGCCGGGCCGGGAGAAATCTTCGAAAACCTCGTACCGGCCGTCCAGCGCCGGTTTGGCCGGCGCCGGGCGGGCCGGCGTGTCCGGCAGCGCCGCACGCACCCGTTCCGTCACCGCCGGCGCATCGGCCGCCGCTTGCCGCAGCCGCGAACTGCGCAGAAATCCCGCCAGCGCGTAATAGTCCGTCGTGGGAATGGGATCGAACTTGTGGTCGTGACAGCGCGCGCACGCCACCGTCAGGCCGAGGAACGCCTTGCCCAGCACGTCGATCTGGTTGTCGATGCGGTCGGCCAGCGCCTGGTAGGTGTCGACCGGCGTGTTGATGATCTCGCCGAGCCAGTAAAAGCCCGTCGCCACGGTGGTCTCGTCGATCAGCCCGTCGGGCGACACCCGGCGCTCCGGCAGCAGGTCGCCCGCCAGTTGCTCGGCGACGAACCGGTCGTAGGGCACGTCCTGATTCAACGCGCGAATCACGTAGTCGCGGTACCGCCAGGCGTTCGGCTTGTCCTGGTCGAACTCATGGCCGTCGGTTTCGGCATACCGCACCAGGTCCAGCCAGTGGCGAGCCCAGCGCTCGCCATAATGCGGGGAAGCAAGCAGGCGGTCCACGACGCGGGCGAATGCCTGCGGAGAAGCGTCCGCCAGAAACGCCTCCGTTTCGCTTGGGATAGGCGGCAGTCCGGTCAAATCCAGGGAGACGCGGCGCAGCAGCGCGCGCTTGCCGGCGGGCGGCGCGGGCTTGAGCCCCTTTTCTTCCAGGCGGGCAAGCACGAACCGGTCGATCGCGCTCCGCGGCCAGCGCGCATCCCGCACTGGGGGCGGCGGGGCCGCTTGCAGGGGCTGAAACGCCCAATGCCGGCGGGCGCGGGCGAAATCGATGCCGCGAGGTTTCCCCTCCGCGCTTTCGCCGTGGCGCGGATCCGGCGCCCCCATCCGCACCCAGTGTTCGAAGTCGGCAATCTGCTGGCGGTCCAGCTTGCCTTTGGGCGGCATCTGGAGGCGCGGGTCGGTATACCGGATGGCGCGAATCAGCCGGCTGGCGTCCGGATCCCCGGGTACGATCGCCGGACCGCTGTCCCCACCCCGCTTCAAACCCTCGCTGGTGCTCAGCCGCAAGCCGCCCCTGGGCGGCGAGGCCGCCGGCCCGTGGCACGGGTAGCAGCGCTCGGCCAGCACCGGGCGGATGCGTTTTTCAAAAAACTCCACCCCTGCGGGATCCGCCGGAAGCAGCGTCCCCGGAATCACGAGCGCGAGGGCCAAAGCAGGCGTACGCATGGCGCGGCGTATTTCGCCATTGTATGCCGGACGCCACCCCGCCGCGCCGCACCCCCGCCGCGTCTCAGCGCAAGCGCACGCCGGGCCGCTCGCCGTACTCGATCACCGCCTCCCGGCCTCCGTTCAGCACCGACATGCGGCCCGCCTCTACGACCAGTTCGTTGTACGCCGAGTTTGCCGGCGTCGCCATCACGCCCGCTTTGTCGATCGCCTCCAGCACTTCCAGCCGGCGCGCCGGTTCGGCCGTCTCCACTTCGATGGCTTTTTTCACAATGAACTCGATGGACCGGTAGCCGTATCCCACCGGTTGCAAGCCCGGTCCGCCCACGTCGACGTACTGGAAATAGTCCGGGCTGGGTTCGGCGAAAATCGTGGCGCCTGGTTCGTGGCCCTTGCACGTATAGCAGTAGCGCAGGCCGCGGTATTGGTCGGAATGCTCGAGCCAGGCGCCCCTGTCGTTGCCGCGGCAGTACATGGTCAGGCCCTGGGTGTTCGTGCCCGGCGCGTCGTCGGGGAACCCCAGCGCGTTCTGCACGTTTAGACACGCGCCGTTCGACCAGATGACGCGCGCGTCCGTCCACAGGAACCCCTCGTTGCCGTTGGGGTACCGGTCGACAATGCCATAGACGCTGACGCGCACCGGCAGCAGGCCGGTGATGAAGTGGACCAGGTCGACGTAGTGACAGCCGACATACGTAAACGCGTCGGAGTTCTCGGTGGTGCACCAGTTCTGGAAGTTCGAGTGGCGGTAATACCACTTCTCAAGCAGACAGGCAGTGCCCAGCATGAACTCCCCGAACAGCCCCGCCTGATAGCGGCGGCGGGCCATCAGGCTGCGGTCGTCGAAGCGCTTGTGGTACTCGATGCCGACCACCAGACCGCGCGCTTTGGCCTCCCGTTCGATCTCCACGGCCTGGGAGTGTTCGAGCACCAGCGGCTTGACCACCAGCACGTGCTGGTCGTGCCGCAGCGCGCACATCACGACTTCGTAATGTAACTGGTCGGGCACCGCGACGGCGACGATCTGCCGGGGTTTCATCCCGGCGATGACGCGCTTGTACAGTTCCGGATCGGGGTCTCCGGTTTCGGCCGCTTCCGGCACGGCCCGGAAGTGCTGGCCCGGGAACGCGCGCGCCCAGATTTCGGCGCGCCGCAGCTCCCACAAAATCTGCGGCCGGAGCGCGGTCACGGTGATTTCGCCAATGACGCCGTTGCGCTGCATCTGAAAAAGCGAGGGAAGGATCTGGTCGTGGGTGATCATTCCGCCGCCGACGATGGTGACTTCGGGTTGATAGGACATGAGCTTGCCTGGGCCGGAGTCCAGCCCCCTGCTATGGTAATCCGGCCCGGGCGCCGGGCGCGACACGCCTGCTTCCGCAGGCGGCGCGCTTGCGGTCACAGCGCTGATTGGGGAGGAGGTTTTCGAGGCCCGGGCGAATGCGGCTGTTCCACTTCCCGGCTTTCCTGGCGGCGCGTCCCGGCGTCGCAAACTTCAGACATTCAGGTGGGCACGCCGATGCTTGGCAGCACCCAGCGCATGATGACGAAATAGGCGGCGAGAAACAGGACGGGAACGGCCCAATCAGGCAATTCGCGCAGGAAAGAACTCATCAGCTACAGGGATGCGGAAAACGGCGGCGAGGGAACAGAGTGTTTCAACGGCCTCCCCGCTGGCCATGATGTTCCCCGCGATGCCGCCACTTCGGCGCGCAGTTGTGTTCATCGCGCAGTTCAAGGCGAAGCTTGCGCCCGGGGATCGCGAGCCGGACCGCCAGAATCGCGTCCCCGCTGCGAATGCCGTCAACCACGACTTCCTCGCCAGCGGCGGGATTGAAGTTCTGCTCCATTAAATAGCGCATGGACCCGAGGACCACCCGCTCGACGCCCTTCTCGCCGCGCACTTCCAGCGACGGCATGCCCGCGCCGGGCGTCAGCAAGACTTTCTCCAGAATGCCCTGGATGCGGACAAGTTCCTGCCCGCACGCCCGGAGCCGCTCCTGCGAGGCCGCCCCAAGAGGCATCATACCGGCCACGCCGAGCAGGAACAAGCGGCGCGTCACCGTGGACCTCCCTTCGCCCGCCAGCCAGACCGCCTAGCTACTGTTTGGGGGCGCCAGGCTCGGACTTCGCCGCAGGCTCCTGCCCGTCCTTGGCCTTCTTGCAGCAACCCCCTTTTCCCTCCGCCATCTTCTCGCACTTTTCGCACTTAGCCGCCTCTTTGCCCTTGCAGCACCCTTTCGCTCCGTGGTTTCCGTGAGGAAACGAGGGGACCGTCAGGGCGAGCGTCATCAGTGCGGTCAGCATCCACTGTTGTCTCATTGGCGAACTCTCCGGTGTTCCGGCTTGCAAGTCGATCACCAGCCTTCCTGGTCCCCCTTTAAGGAACCCCCCCGCGGCAACCGGTCCACGCGGACAAGTTGCGGCGCGCCATAGGGATAGACCGATGCGGCAGGTCCCCGGGCGAACGCCGCGCCGCAGCCGCATCCAGCCGGGCGGGTTCCTGTTGTGCAAAAGCCGCATGGCAGGCCTGGGTGCTCTGCACCAGTTGCAGCCTCGGTGCGCCTTTCCGGCGTCCCAGCAGCCGGGATGGTATGGCGAGGGAATTGCAAATCATGGCGAGGGACCGGCATGTCTCCCGCAGCGCGATTCCGTCTCCTCCTCTGCGCGAGCGCGCTCGCGCTGACCGGCATCCTGGTGGCGACTTCGGCCGGAACTTTTCGCGCCCTGGATGAGCAGCGGGCGGTCTACCTGCGCAGCCTCGCCGGGCGCCTGGCGGGACTGCTGGAGACGCTCCCTCTCGACTTGAGTTCTCCGGACTTGGCCGAGCAACTCGCCGCCGACGAACCCGGCCTCGTCGATCTGGCCATCCTTGCTCCAGGCACGCCCGAGGCCGAAGCCCCTCTGCTGCGTCCGATCTGGACCGGGCAGCGGCTGTACCTGACCGAACAACTCACGGCCGGCGGCGAAACCGTGTTCCGGGCCTGGGTGCCGTTCCACGCCGCGGGGCGGACCCACATCGCCAGGATCGATTTGGCCGCGGCGTCGGCGGATTTTCTGTTGACCTCCGCCAGACGGAACGTCTGGGTCTCGCTGACCGGGGGCGCCGCGCTGATTCTGCTGGCGATGGCTCTGCTGTGGACCACCCATCGCATGGGGCAGATGCAACAGCGCCATCTGGAGATGGAGCATCTGGCCCAGATCGGCAAGATGTCCGCCGTCCTGGCCCACGAGATCCGCAACCCGCTGGGCGCCATCAAGGGCTTTGCACAATTGCTGGCGGAACGAATATCCCCGCCGGACCGCGCTTTGCTGGATCCGATCCTGACGGAAACCTCCCGCCTGGAAACGCTGGTGAACGAATTGCTGCGCTACGGCCGGCCTCCCCGGCCTCAGCCGCGTGACGTAAGCTGGACGGAGATCGCGCGGCCCCTGGCGGACCACGCCTCCACCCAGCGCGTCCGGTTCTCGGCGGACGGCGCGGACTTCCTGCTCCACACCGATCCGCAACTGTTGCACGAAGCGCTCCTCAATCTGCTGCGCAACGCCATCGAAGCGGTGTCCGGCGACCCGGAGGGCCAGGTCCGCCTGGATGCCACAGCCGAACCCGGCAAGGGCGTGATCATTCGCGTCCGCGACAACGGCCCGGGCATCCCGCCCGAAGTCCGCGCCCGCCTGTTTGAACCGTTCGTCACCACCAAAGCCTCCGGCGCCGGCCTGGGATTGCCGGTCACCCGGAAACTGGCGCGTGCACTGGGCGGCGAACTCGAACTGCAACCCGGCCAACCCCGCGGGACGGTGGCCCTCCTCCGCCTCCCGTGCCACACTCTTGTCCACCGCCGAGAACTCTGATGGAAACGATTCTGGTCATCGACGACGATCCCAGCTTCCGCAAGCTGCTCACCACGATACTGGCCGGCGAAGGCTACGCCGTGACGCCGGCCGAGAGCGTGTCCGCCGCGCGGGCGGCCCTGGAGCGCAAGCAGTTCCACCTGGTGATCACCGACTTGAGGCTGCCTGACGGCGACGGGCTCGCGGTGCTGCGCGCGGTCAAAGAGCAGTCCGCGGACACGCCCGTGCTGCTGATCACGGCCTACGGAACGGTCGCCTCCGCCGTCGAGGCGATGAAAGCGGGCGCCGCCGACTACCTGGGCAAGCCGCTCGCCAGCCCCGACGAACTGCGGCTGACCGTCCGGCGCGCGCTCGAGCACGCGCGCGTGCGCCGCGAGCGCGACCTGATCCGCGAACAGGAGCAAGCGCGCTTCGGTTGCGGCCAGATCATCGCGGACCACCCGCGCATGCGCCGGGTGCTGGAACTGGCGCTCAAAGTAGCCCCCACGCCGGCCACCGTGTTGCTCACCGGCGAGAGCGGCACGGGCAAGGAACTGGTGGCCCGCTGCATTCACCAGCACAGCCCCCGGGCCGGCCGCGTGTTCGTCCCCGTCAACTGCGCCGCCCTGTCGCCCACGCTCATTGAAAGCGAACTGTTCGGACACGAGCGCGGCGCGTTCACCGGCGCCGCCGCGCAGCACGCCGGGCGCTTTGAACGCGCCCACGGCGGCACGCTCTTCCTCGACGAAATCGGCGAACTGGAAGGCGCGCTCCAGGCCAAGCTCCTGCGCGTGCTCCAGGAAAAAACGTTCGAACGCGTCGGCGGCTCGCGGGAGATCACCGTGGACGTCCGTGTGATTGCGGCCACCAACCGCGACTTGGCCCAACTGGTGGCGGACCGCAAGTTCCGCGAGGACCTCTACTACCGGCTCAGCCTGTTTCCGATCGAAATGCCGCCCCTGCGCGAGCGCGGCGGCGACATCGTCCGCCTGGCCCGGTTCTTCCTCGAACGGGCCGCCGCCCGGCTGCGGAAGCCGCAAGTGCGGCTGACCGAGGCGGCCGAGGCGGTGCTGATTTCCTACGCCTGGCCGGGCAACGTCCGCGAACTCGAGAACCTGATGGAGCGCATGGCGATCCTTTGCGACAGCGAGGTGGAACCGGACGATTTGCCGGTCACCGCGGCGGGCCCGTCCCGCCCGGTTCTGTTTAAAGATATCGAACGCAAAGCCATCGAGGACGCGCTGGCCTCCAATCAAGGCAACCGTGCCCGGACCGCCCGGCAGTTGGGCATCAGCCTGCGCACGCTGCAATACCGGCTGAAAGAGTACGGACTGACCCAGCGCGAATAGCGCCCGGACAACGACGCCCGGAAACCCTCCACCGCGGACGGGTTTTTCTCGAATTTCCCCAAACTACCGCGAAAAACCTGTCCAATCATTAATGGAGGCTGTCCCATGCTCGGTGATCGTAGCGAACCGCCGTCAGGAAGTGAATCTTCTCCCCCGCGGCGCGGCAATCCTCCGCGCCCGGGAGTGCGGCGAGGAAATCCGTGCAGCCCCCAGGTGGCTGGGCGCGCTGCGCCGGCAGGGGACATTACTACTTTGCGGTCACACCGTGCCCGGCCTCGATTCGCCGGGCTTCGGCGGCAGGCGGCCTTGGACGTAGAATGAAGCTTCATGTTCGTGGTGCTGATTCTGCTCGCCGCCGCGGCGGTGGCCGAGGAGCGTAAGCCGGCGGATCCGGCTGCGGCGCCGGCTGCCGCCGAGTCCGCCGGCGACGCAAAACGGGTGGAACTCAACCTGCTCGGGCGCACCGATTCGCAGTCGGGGGAAAGCCGCCGCAATGAGCTGATCGTCTTCAACCTGATCAACAACAACGTCCTCAAAGAGCTCAACGTGCGGCTAGGCACGACGGCGACGCTGGTGGGCGAATTCCGGCCGGAGCGGAATTACTTCGGCGCCGAATTCGGCAACCCGCCCTCGGCCGTCCTGCACGTCGAGCCGGAACGCAAGTCCGGCTTCCACGGCGACGTCCACTATGCGCATCTGAACAGCGCCTTCAGCGCGCGCAAGTTCTTTCAGGTGGGCGAGGTCCGCCCGGCGCGGGAACACGACTACGGGTTTCGCTGGGGCGCGCGTCTGGCCGCGGGCTGGCGCTTGCAACTCGACGGCAGCCAGCAGCGGCAGCGCGGCAATGAGAATGGCAACGTGCTGGTGCCACGCGCCGACGAGCGCACGCCCCTGGCCGCCGACCCCGCCGTGCGCGCGCTGGTCTCCCGCTGGTTGGACACCTACCCGCTGCCCAACCGCGGCGAAGCCAACGGCCGCCTCTTGAACCGCAACGCGCAGCAACAGATTGACACCAGCACGGGCGGCGTGCGCCTGGACGGAGAGTTGAGTAGCCGTGACCGCGTGGTCTTGCAGCACGGCTACACCGCGCAATTCGTCGAGGCATTCCAGTTTGTGCCCGGACAGAACCCGAACACCGCAACGCGCAACCACCGCGCCCGGGCTACCTGGAACCGCGTCTGGTCCGCCGCTACCGTCACCGACTTTACCGTTGGCTTCGACCGGCTCGCCTCCGTCCTCCAGCCCGAACCGAACTCGGTGGGCCCGATGGTTTCCGTGGCAGGCCTGGCCACGCTGGGTCCCGCGGGCGATATCCCCATCGACCGCGCGCATAACCAGTTCCGCTACGCCGGCCAGATCCGGCAGACCCGCGGCTTCCACTCCTGGACCGCCGGTTTTCTCCTGTTCCGCCGGCAGTTCAACGGCATCGAAACCGACGCCCACCGCGGCTACTATTCGTTCGCCAACGATTTTGGCCGCGACGCCATCGCCAATCTGCGCCTGGGCGCGCCGACGCAGCACATCATCTCGATTGGGGACGTTCACCGCGGCTTCCGCAACTGGGACCTTCAGTTCTACGCCGGAGACTCGTTCCGGCTCCATCCGCGCCTGCAAGTCAATTACGCGCTGCGCTATACGCCGGTCACGCGGCCCTACGAAGTCAACGCGCGCAACCAGGTGCCATACCCTTGCGACTGCAACAATGTCGCGCCCCAAGCGGGTTTGGCCTGGCGGACGTCCGCGGGGGTCTGGCGCGTGGCGTATGGTCTCCACTACGGGGAGATTTTTCCGGTTACCTTCAGCCAGGTCCGGCTGTCGCCGCCCGGCAGCGAGAAGGTGGTGGTGGTGGCGCCCAACCTGCTCGACCCGCTGCGGGCGCTGACCCAAACCGGCCAGCCGCCGCGCGTGTTGGGCAACATCTACACGCTGGATTCCGGGCTGCGTACGCCCTACTCGCACCAGTACAACGCAGCCTGGGAAGTGGACGCCGCCGCCTGGAAACTGCAACTGGGCTACGTCGGCAGCCGCCAGCACAAACTGCTGCTGATGTGGTACCTCAACCGGGCGCACCCGGTGGCGGGCATTCCGCAAACCACCGCGACCATCAATGACCGGCGTCCGGACCCAAACCGCGCCGAGACCCGCCTGGTGGTGAACGGTTCCCGCGGCTACTACGACGCGGCGCGCGTCACCCTGATCGTGCCGCGCTGGCGCGGCTTTTCGGCGGACGTCTCGTATTGGTTCAGCAAGGCTTTGGACTTGGGCAGTTCATACACCAACACCGCCTACGATGCCGACTCGCGCGTCTCGCGCAGTCAGTCGGAGTACGAACAGCACCGGGACATGAAAGGCCTGAGCAGCTTCGATCAGCCGCACGCGTTTCTGGCGCGCAGCACTTGGTCGTCGCCGCCGGGACGCGGCGGCAACGTCCTGCGCCGCCTGGGGACGGATTGGGTCCTGTCGTCGGTGGCGCTGCTCAAGTCCGGCACGCCGTTCACGGTGCAGGCCGGTTCCGACGGCCCCGGTTTCGGCAACGTGGATGGCAACGGCGGCGACCGGCCCAACCTGCTGGACCCTGCTGTCCTCGGCCGCACCATCGGCCACCCGGATGCGGCGGCGCGTCTGTTGCCTCGCGCCGCCTTCGCTTACGCCGCCCCCACCGACGAGTTCGGCGGCAACCTCGGCCGCAACACCTTCCGCAAAGGCGGAATCTACAACGTCAACGCTTCCCTGGCGCGCAGCTTTACTCTGGCTGGAGACAAAAAGCTCACCTTCCGCGCCGAGTCCATCAACTTTTTCAATACGCCGCAATTCGCTGAACCGGGCCCGGAACTGGCCAACGTCAACTTCGGCATCATCACCAATACGTTGAATGACGGGCGCACCTTCCGGTTTGGGCTCCAGTTGGGATGGTAGGGCGCCAAGGAGCGCTGGGACCGCATGATTGATTACCTCGAAAACATCCTGCCGCGATGAGGTGGATTGTTGTTCTTACCGTGAGCGCCGGTTGCGCCGCCGGGGCCGATGTACGCGAGTTCGGCGCGAAAGGGGACGGGCGCGCCGACGATGCGCCGGCTTTCGAGAAGGCCGCCGCCGCCGGACCGCTCTGGTTGCCCAAGGGAGACTACCGCCTGGCGCGCACGGTGGTGCTCCAAGCCGGGCGCGGACCGGTGGGCCTGCGCGCCGATGGCGGCGCCACGGTCTGGATGGATGGAAGCGGTCCGGCGTTCCGCATCGTGGGCGGACACGCCGGCACCGCCGATCCACGCACCCTGGCGCCCGCGGCGGCCGAGCGCGAGCGAATGCCCTTGCTCGACGGGCTGGTGATCGCCGGACGTCATCCGGAGGCCGACGGCGTGCTGCTGGAAGGCACGGTCTTCGCCACCCTCACCCGCCTGCTCATCCGCCGCGTGCGCCACGGCGTCATCCTCACCGGCCGCAACCGCAACGTGATCCTCTCCGATTGCCACCTGTACGACAACCGCGGGGCGGGTCTGCTGCTGGAAAAGCTGAACCTGCACCAGGTGAACGTCACCGGCTGTCATATCAGCTACAACCGCGGCGGCGGCATTGTGGTCCGCGACAGCGAAATCCGCAACCTGCAAATCGCCGGTTGCGACCTGGAGGCGAACATGGCCGCGGACGGACCGCCCGCCGCCAACCTGCTGGTGGATACGCGCACCGGCTCGGTCCGCGAAGGCGCGCTGACCGGCAGCACGTTGCAGCATGATGGCAAGGCCGCCGGCGGGGCCAACGTGCGGATGATCGGCGCGGGGCCGGAGGCGCCGCACAAGGCCGGCTTCTTCAGCATCGCCGATAACGTCCTGTCCGACGCCGCCATCAACATCCACCTCCGCCACGTCCGCGGGGTCAACATCACCGGGAATACCTTTGCGCAGGGTTATACGCATCACTTGCTGGCGGAGGACTGCTCGAACATCACGCTGGGTCCGAATACGCTCGACCAGAACCCGGACTACGACCAGGGTGCGCCCCGCAACGGCGTCGTCTTCCTCGGCTCGCGGGATTCGTCCATCCACGGGCTGCACGTCAACCGCGCCCGGGACCCGGAAGCGTCGCTGCTGCTGCGCCGCTGCCGACGTTTCCACGTGACCGGCACCACGATTCTAGACTCGGACGGCGCGGGCATCTGGGTCGACCGCAGCGAGTGGGTGCGCGTGTCCGGCTCGCTGATTCACGACGCCCGCGGGATCAAACGCCCCGCGGTCCGGGTGACCGGCGGCCGCCACATCGTGGTGGAGGGCACGCTCGGCGGGGGCGCCGAGGCGTCCTCGCGCTGACGAAGGCCGGCTACCAGTAAATCTTCAGCGCAAGCTGTGTGCGGCGCGGATTGTTGCGCTGCGCAGCCACTACCCCGAAGACGGGGCTGTTCAAATTGTTGGTCGGGTTGGCGAACACCACCCGGTTGAAGATGTTGAACGATTCCCAGCGGAAGTCGACGCGCCGTCCTTCGCCCCAAGCGAACGACTTGGCGATGCTCACATCCTCGTTGAACCCGGGAAACGCCCGCACTTTAGGGTTGAAACGGGTGGCGTTGCCCATCAGGTGCGCCGGCTGCGCGGGGAAGACCGCACGGTCGAAAAACAGGTCGACGGCGGGGTCGAATTTCTCGCCGCGGATGGGCGCGCGCCAGTTGTCGTAGCGGTCAACCACCGGGCGAGTCTGCGCGTTGAAGATCGGCAGCGGGTTGTTGCGCGCCAGCGCCAGGGGGAAGCCGCTCGAATAGATCTGGATGGCGCTCACCCGCCAGCCGCCGATCAGGTGACTGCTCCAGCCGCTGGACACCCACCTTTTGCCCTTGCCGAACGGCAAGTCGTAAACGGTGCTGAATTTCAGGTTGTGCGTCTGGTCAAACGCGCCGATGGATTTTTCCAGCCGCCGGTTATAGTGATCCATCGCGCCGGGGAAGCTGGCGAAGTAGGTGTCGGAATCGGTGAGAATCTTCGACAGAGTGTAGTTCCACTGGAACGTCAGGCCCTGGGAAAACCTGCGGTCCACCTTGATCACCAGGGCGTGGTAGGAAGAGTGGCCGCTCTTGTCACCGTTCTGCTGGCCGGTGACGATGTTCTGAAATTGCGGAAAGGGCCGGAGCGCCTGGGCGACGCTCCGCAACTGCTGCACGCGGGGGTCGGTGAAATTCGGATAGGGGGCGCGGATGCCTGCTTGCTGGGCCAGGGGAGAATCGATCTGCGCGCGGAGGATGTTCAGCGCCTGCGTGGAGCCGAAACGGCCCACCAGATCGTTCAACACGGCCGTGGGCACCTGGTTGTAGACGAGGAGATTGGTCTGGAGGCGAGAGCCTGCGTTGCCGTTGTAGGCAGCTTCGAGCACCGTGTTCTGTCCGATCTGACGTTGGAAGGACAGGGTCCAGTAGTTGTTTTCCGGCGCTCGGCTGGCCTCCTGGCCCTGCCACCAGTCGACGTTGTTGTTATTCGAGAAGGCGGGGTCGATGAGGGGCGGCAGGGGGTAGGCCGGCAACCCCTGATCGACGCGGAAGGCGGGCGTCACGCCCTGATCCGGGGAGGTGAATTCGTACTGGCCGATGAAGCCGGCGAAGTGGCCGCTGCCCGCCACCACCGTGACTTTGCTGAATGACCGGCCGTAGGCGGCGCGAACGGTGGTTTTGTCATTGAGCGCGTACGCGAGCCCGAGGCGGGGACCAATGCCGGCCCACCAGCCCGGCACCAGGCTGCGGGTGTTCTCCCGCCCCGGCCCAAAACCGGCGAAGCGGAGCGCGCCAGGGTAGCCATTGACCGCCGGGTTGGGCCGCGTGGGGTCGAAGTCGGAATACTCGTCGCGCAAGCTCACCGGCGGCAGCGTGAAGTCGTAACGAACGCCGAGATTCACCGTCAGCCGCCGCGACACCCGCCAGTCATCCTGCGCATAGAAACCGTAGTAGCGGTACAACTGCGGCACAAAGCGGTCCGTCTCCGTGCGGCCGAAATTGGCGTCTCCCAACAGGAACGAGGCGAAGCCATTGCCCGAGGTTTGGGTCGTAATGCCCGGCACGGAAGTGCCAAGGAAACTGAAATCCGCGCGGCCGGCGATGTCCTGCTGGCCGAATCCGTACGCCCGCTGGCTCTGGAAGGCGAAGCCGAACTTGTAGGTGTGCTTCCCGCTCACAAAGCTCAAATCATCCTTGATGGCCCACATGGGCTGCGAGGTGCCGTTGATCGACACCCCGCCCCACCCGGTAAACTCGCTGAACAGCACGCGTGGGAAGTTCTGGTTGCAGTCCACGGCGTTGCGCATGCACACCTTGTCGCGCCAGTTCTGGCCGACATTGGGCGACAGGCTGTATTTGTCGAAGGTGTTGCCCCCGATGGAGAACAGGTTCAGCAGGCGCGGGGAAATGGTCCAGTCGTAGCTGAGGCGGTGCACCTGCGTGTCGAACTCCTCCACCAAGCCGCTAAACAGCGGCTGCGGCAATCCCGGGGGGCCGCCCGGTCCCAGCGCCTGGTTAAAGCGTGAGCGGTTGTACATGTACGACATGCGGTGGCGGGATGAAAGCAGGTGATCCACTTTCAGGCTGCCTTTGTCGGTCGGCGTGATGATGGATCCGGTGCTGTTGATATAGTTCTGTTGCACATACGCGCGGGTTCCGGGCACCAAACCCGGGCGGTTGGGCTGCACGCCCCGTGCGAACGGCATCACTTGCCGGGCAAACTGGCTGAACCGGTTTTCCGGAATCCGGTTGTCGGGAAAGGCGTCGCGCACAAAACCCCGCCCATCCGGGCCCGGCCGCGTGGTGGCCGGATCGTAGATCACCAGCCGCTGGTTCTGGGCGTTCACCCAGTTGCGGAAATCGCCCTGGAACATTTCCGGCGTGGGCACCGACAGGATCAGGTCGTTCGAGCCCACGCGGTTGCGGAACCCCTCATACGCCGCGAAGAAGAAGGTCCGGTCCCGGCCATTGTACAGCTTGGGAATCCGCACCGGGCCGCCGCCGGTCGCGCCAAAATTGTTCTGCTTATAAACTCCCCGCACCAGCGGAAAGAAGCCGCGTGCATCCAGCGCGTCGTTGCGGAAAAAATTGTACACGTTGCCATGAAACTGGTTCGTGCCGGACTTGGAGACGAACGTCATGACGCCGCCGCCGGCCTGCCCGTACTCGGCTTTAAACCCGTTGGTGTCGACGGCGAATTCGGTAATGGCCTCCATTGAAGGCGTGGTGTAGGCGATTTCCACAGCGTTGGCCGAGCGATTCGTCGTCACCGACAGCCCGTCGAGGGTCGCATCCCAAGCGGCGGCCTGTCCGCCGCCCAAGGAAAGCTGGCTGCCTTCGCCCTTCGCTTCGGCCACGACGGTGACCAGGTTGAACACGCTGCGCATCGCGCCGCCGACCACCAACGGCAACTCGTCGAACATCTTATTCTGCACCGCGGTGGTGATGCGCGCGTTTTCGGTCTGCACCCGCACGGCCGTGGCCTGCACCTCAACGGTCTCGGTCACCTGGCCGACTTGCAGCCGGACATCCACCCGAACGGTAGCCGCCGCGGTCAGGACCACATCATCCTGGACGAACCGCTTGAAGCCCGTGTGCGCGACCTCCACCCGATAGCGGCCGGGGGAGAGATTGGCGGCGTTGTATTCCCCGGACCCGGTCGCCAGCACGGTAACGGAGGTATTGGTGGCCAGGTTGGTGATTTGCACCGCGGCGCCGCTTACCGCGGCGCCCGTGGAATCTTCGACAACCCCTACGATATTTCCACGTTCCGTTTGACCGGCGGCAACGAGAGAGAACAAAACACCCACGGCAATCAGACGCTTCATCATGGAAGTCACCCCTACTTAACGGTTAATGCGCAGAGAAGTATTAGGATTATATTCCACGAAGCCGCCTTGAGCAATAGATTATTTCGAAGGACGCCTTCGCTTTTTCCGAAGAAGCGGCAAGAACATGCGGGCCCAAGTCCGCGGGAATGCGCCGCGGATGACCGCCGCAGATGACGTCTGGGCTGTGCCCGCGCGCCGTACCGCGGCGCCGCATCTCCGCCTCTTGCCGCGCGCCGGGGAACGGGTGGTCAGCCACGTGGACGCGCGGGTGCACCGCGGTGGAGGCGGGAGGACCGCAGGTAGATCTTCGGAGTGCGCTGCGTCCAGTTGACGCTTTGAAACCCGGTGACCGAGTCCTGGCCCACCCGGTTCGGCCGGGGCAAGCCCGCCACTTTCAACTCGCACTCGATCGTCTCCACGGCCCCCGCGCTGGTCGAACTGGTCCCGCGGTGGGCCGCTTTGGAGGAGAACACGCCGCTTGTGAGCGTCCCTCCATCGCCGCTGGCTTCCGCGCGCAAGTTCCACTCCAGTTCCGTCAGCCAGTCGCTGTGGTAGCAACGGCAGGAGGAATACAAAGATCCCCGCCGGAGGTTGTTTTGCCATCCGCCGCCCCGTCACGGCCGCAACTCGCTCCGTGGCGTCCGCCCTCAACCCGGCGCTGGTCTCGGCCCGCGCGGGTGAGCACTGATCGGACGCGGCGCCCGAAATACCGGTGGCCACACACCACAAACCGATCCGCGCCCGCGGCGGAATCCGCGCGAGAATAAGCTCCATGGTCCCCGCGCAACCCGGTTCTCACTATTTGGATGTCGCTCAAATTCCCTGGTCGCCGACGGAGTTCCCGGGCGTCGAGATGAAGATCCTCTGGCGGGAACCGGGCGGCGAAGCGTTCACGGCCCTTTTTCGGCTGGCCCCGGGCGCGAGACTGCCCCCGCACCGCCACCGCGGCGTCGAGCAGACTTGGGTGTTGGAAGGGAGTCTGGCCGACGATCAGGGGGTGTGCACGCGCGGCAACTTTGTCTGGCGCGACGCCGGTTCCGTGCACACCGCGTATTCGCCCGATGGATGCGTGATCATCGGCTTCTTTCAAAGACCGAACGAGTTCATGGGAGAGCGTAGCCCGGTTGGGGAATCAGGGGACTGAAAGCCGGGACGGCAACTACTTATGGCAAGCGTGCGTCTGCGGCGCGGGCCTCAGGCGGGCGCCGGCGCACCGCAGGTCCGCAGGAAAGCGTCGCGGACGATGGGCTCGACGATGTCACGGACTTGGGTCCAGTGCAGCGAACTGCCGCGGAGACTGTCGGAGCCCGCGGCCAGGTTGGATCCCCCCCAAACGCGCTCGGCGCCGGGATCCTCGGCCGCTTCCAGCGCGTCGACCAGGGCCAGCACCGGAAAGGCGTCTTCGTCGTAGGGCGAGCCACGAATGATGCTGTAGGTGTAGCGGCCGCTGGGACGCTGGCAGATGAGGCTGATCAGGTTGGAGACGCCCTGCGCCGCCAGCACCAGGCGCGAGGCCGGATCGCCTTTTTCATCGGCGATCACGTAATCGTACGGCGACCGGTAGAGGATATCCGGAGCAGCGGTGACCGGCGTTCGTCCCGCGTTCCCGCGCAGCAGGTCCAGCAGCCGGTCGCAGACCGCGCGGATGGTGGCTTTCACCAGCAGATCATCGCCGGCCACTTTCCCCAAGCGCCGCTGCAACAGGTAGGGCTCGAAGACCCAGGTGAAATGGTTCTTCACCAGTTCCTCCAGGTTGACCGGATACAGGCCGCCGCACACGTCGATCTTGTTGTTGTACTGCACGATCCAGCGCAGCAGCGGGTCCCCCTGGGCTCGCTCGAGCAGGTGATGGTATTCGAGCACGAACGCCGCCAGGCAGACGTCCTGGTCGGCATTCCACACGTAGACGTGCACCGGTTTCTGGTGGCGCAGCCAGCGGGACATCAGGCGGCCCTGCCGCACCGCGATATACGCTTGCATCGCGGCGCTCATCGTCGCTTCGCGAATCACCCCGGTGTGATGGTCGAAGTGCACCCGGCGTCCGCGGTGCCCGGGCACGTCGTCGATGGTTTCGAGCGCGATCGAATACTCCGGGGTCTCCCGGACGAAGTGGTCCCAGTTCTCGAAACGGCGGGAACAGACATGCAGCTCGATGTTCTGAAAATGGCCCCCCATGCTGTACTTTATTCTCGCAATCTGCTCCGGAAAGGGAAGGGGCGGACGGACCGACCGCCTCAGGCGCTCCACTCTCGCAGCCAGCCGTACCGGCGCGGCAGCCAGCCGGCCTGGCCGCCCAGCACCTGGCGCACCGTGCCGGGCGCCGCCGTCTCCCACCCTCCGTTCTCGCGGTCGCGCCGCATCGCCGCGTAGTTCTGCTCCAGCAATTCTTCCCCGAAGATACCTGGAATGGTGCAGCTCAAGAACGGGCGGGAATAGACGAAGCGGAGCGCCGCCTGGCAGAGAGTCTCCTCCGGCAGCCGGCCGAGGGAGCGCGTGAGCTCGCGCACCACCGCGGGATGGATGGGGCGGTTGCGCGCCTGGTAGAGTTGAATGCGTTCGTTCTCGGGCGCCGATGCGCTGCCCGGCGCGGGGATCCAGCCGCGCGATGGAACCGGCCGCCAGCGGTTTCATCGCTACCAGCCCGACACCCTTGCGGATGGCCGCCGGCAGGAACTGGCTGTAATCCGCCCGCGCGTGAATGAAGTTGTACGGGAACAAAATGTAATCCAGACCCTCCAACTGGTCCAGCGCGCTGACCATCATGCGTTCACTATGCGTCGAAATCCCAATGGCGCGCACCTTGCCCGCGGCCTTCGCCTTGCGCATCACGTCCCAATCCTCGAGGATCTTCTGGTCTACCTGCGGGCCATCGCCCAGATAGATCCGATAGAGGTCCACATGCCCGTACAGGCGCGCGGCCAGATCGATGTGCTTGCCGACGAACATGGGAAACTGCCGGCAGATGGAGACAAGCACCTTGTCGCGCCGCGGCCGGACCACGCGCGCCACCGGCTCCCACTGGCCCTCGCTTTCGTAGGTGTCGATGACGTTGACTCCGCGATCAAGTGCATGCGCCACCAGGCGGTCCCGCCGGCGCTGGCCTTCTTCGTTCAGCATGTTGTGATCCTTGAGCCGGATCTTGAACGCCGGATCGGTGTGCGAGCCCAGCGACAGCAACGAGACGAACAAGTCCGTTTGCCCCAGCCGGCGGTAGATCATGCCCCCGCGTTCGAATTCTTCGGCGGCGGGCGCCGCCCCGGCCGGCGTTCCCGCCACGGCGGCGGCCAGCGCCCCGCCCGCCTGCCGCAGCCAACGGCGGCGCGTGCACATTTTGGTCATGGTCTCTCCTCGGCTCTTCGTGCCGTCAAGAATTCTATCGCGGCTTCCCGGGCTTTGGCGCGCCTCAGAGCACATCGGCGAAACCGCGCTTCATGTGCCGGAAAAACAATCCTCCGGTCACGAACACCAGGGCCGACACCACCGCGATCATGAGCAGATCCTCGCGGGGCGGCAGGCGGTAGGACAGCAGCGCCAGGCGATAGGCCCGTACCATCCAAGCCAGCGGATTGCCGTTGATCAGAAAGTGCAGTTGCGCGGGAATCTGATCTTCCTCGATGAAAATGGGCGTCAGCCAGAACCAGAACGTCAGCACGACGCTCAACATTTGGCTGGTGTCGCGCAGGTAGACCTGCAAACTGGCGACGATCCAGCCCAAGCCGATCGCGAACAGCCCCAGCAGGAAGACGTACACCGGCACCAGCAGCAGCAGCGGAGTCAAGTGGCGTTCCCACAGCGCGATCGCGGCCACGGCCATCGCCAGCGCCAGCACGTGGTTGATCACCGAGGACAGGAATACGGAAACCGGCACCACCTCGGCCGGAAAGACGGTCTTGGTGATCAGGTTGGAGTGTTCCAGCAGCGAATTGGCCGACCGTTGCACGGTGTCGCTGAACAGCAGCCAGGGCAGCATTCCCGAAAACAGAAACAGCGAATAGTTCTCCGTGACGCCGCCGGGGGCCAGCTTGATGTTCAGACAAACGTGGAAGACAAAGGTCCAGCTCGCCAGCAGCACCAGTGGGTGGATCAGGCCCCACACCCACCCGACCGCCGAACCGACAAAGCGCTGCTGGAAGTCGCGCTTCACCAGTTGGACAATCAGGCTGCGCCGCTCGACCAGGTTACGGAGAAAGAATTGTCCAGGAATGCGAGCCATCGCGCACGTACCTTTCAGCCTATCAGACGTTGCGCGCCGCTCCGCGCGCCATTACGCTGGAGCATATGTCACGCCGCTTTTGGCCTCTCTTGCTCGCGTGGATTCCGTTGCTGGGCGCGCCGCCCGCGGGCGATCCCGTGCGCGCCCGCATGGATCCGGCCGCCCTCCAGAAGATCACCCCGCGCTTGCAGGAGTTCGTCAGCCAGGGCGTCCTCGCCGGCGCCGTCGGCTTGGTGGCGCGCCACGGAGAAGTCGTCTATCACGACGCCGTCGGCTTTCAGGACCTGGAAGCGAAAAAGCCGATGACCACCGGCACGATTTTCCAAATTATGTCCATGACCAAGCCTTTCGCCGCCGTGGGCATTCTCATGCTGGTCGAGGAGGGCAAGCTCAACTTGAACGATCCGGTCGAGCGGTATCTGCCCGAGTTTCGCGCCCAGATGGTGATCGACCAGGTGCATTCCGGCGGAAAAGTGACGCTGCGTCCGCCTTCGCGCCCGGTGCTGATCCGGGACCTGATGACGCACACTTCCGGCATGGGCGAGCCCGACGACAGCCTGGACGGCTTGTACGAGAAAATGCACCTGACGCTGGAGAAAGCGGTAGCCCTGTTCGCCCGCATGCCGCTGAAATTCGATCCGGGCACACGCTGGATGTATTCGAGTCCGGGCATCGGCGCGCTCGGCCGCGTGTTGGAGGTGGTCTCAGGCCTTCCGTTCGAACAGTTTCTCGAGCAGCGGATTTTTTCCCCGCTGGGGATGAAGGACTCGTTTTTCTTCCCGCCGCCGGACGGCATTCCGCGCATCGCGATGGTCTACCGGCCGGAAGGGGGCAAACTGGTCCGCGTGACGGGCGGGATTCTGGGCGGCGATCCCGCCCAATACCGCAAAGGAGCGAAATTCTCCGCCCCGGAATGGGGCATGTATTCGACCGCGGCGGACCTGTTTGCGTTCTACCAGTGCATGCTCAACGGCGGCGAATACCGGGGGAAGCGCCTGCTGACCAAACAGTCGGTGGACTTGATGACCGCGGTCCACACCGGGCATCTGGAGCCGGCCGGCCATACGCCGGGCTGGGCCTACGGATTGGCCTGGACCGTGCTACGGGATGAGACGGGGATGCTGAATCTGCAATCCAAGGGAACCTTCGGGCATGGCGGCGCGTTTGGCACCAACGCCTGGGCGGATCCGGTGAAGAAGATCGTGGGCGTGTTTCTGATTCAGCGCTCGGGCGGCGGTTCCTTCGAGTCGCGGAACTTCATCAGTCTGGCGCAGGCCGCGGCCCTCGACTAGATCAGACCGTCGCGCCGCCACAACTCGAACCGTGTCCGGCCGTGCAGCCGTAGCAGTGCTCGCGCGTGACGATGCGGCGGCTGGCGAGCGCCTGCCCGTCGAAATCCCGGATGTGTTTCGGGCTGCCATGGTCCACCGGCAGGTCCAGCATCTGGTTGAAGTCGCAATCGTAGAGCGTGCCGTCCCAGCCTACCGACAGCATGTTCCGGCACATCACGCCCGCGGCGGCAACCGGATTGAACGCTTGCACCAGCCGGTCCATATACCGGTCGTAGTTGCCGCTCCCCAGCAGGAACTCGAGAAAACGGCTGATGGGCATGTTGGTGATGGTGTACAGGCGGTGAAATACAATGCCGTACCGCCGGCCGAGTTCCCGGCGGAAATCGTTCTCGATCTGCTGCTGCGCCGGAGGCAGAAAAGCCCCGGCGGGGTTATAGACCAAATTGAGTTTCAGGGGGGAATCCGGCTGGCCGTATCCGGCGCCGTTCAGCTTCCGCAGCGCTTCGATGGATTTGTCGAACACGCCTTGGCCGCGCTGCGCGTCCGTCTGCGCCGCCTGAAAGTAAGGCAGGCTGGCGATCACCTCCACCTGGTGCGCCGCCAGAAAGTCCACCAGATCGCTTTGCGACGGAACCAGCAGTATCGACAGGTTGCAGCGGTCCATCACGTGGCGGCCCAAGGCCCGCGAAGTCTCCACCAGGTACCGGAAATTCGGATTCAGTTCCGGCGCCCCGCCGGTGATGTCCACCACGCCGATGCCCGAGGCGGCCAGCATCTCCATGCAGCGTTCGGCGGTCTCGCGCGACATCTGTTCGCGGCGGTCGGGTCCGGCGTCCACGTGGCAGTGCTTGCAGGTTTGGTTGCAGAGTTTGCCCACGTTGATCTGCAAAATTTGAAGGCCCGTGGCGCGCAGGGGATGCAAGCCGCAGCCGGCCAGCGACTGCGCAAACGGCCGCCGGCGCTCAGCGGATTGGCCGAGAATCCGCAGTTGCTCGGCGGCGGCGCTCAGCGGGTGCTGGAGACTGACCAGACTCACAAACTCACCTTCGCCATGCTGTTCCGCATTTGCAGCCCGTGCACCAGCGACGCCCCGCCGCGAATGGCCGCGGCTACGTGAATGGCCTCGGTCATCTGGTCGGCGTTGGATCCTTTCTCCAGCGACGCCTGCGTATAGGCGTCAATACAGTACGGGCACTGCACGGCGTGCGCCACCGCCAGCGCGATCAGGCACTTTTCGCGTTCGCTCAACGCGCCTTCGGCGAACACCGCTCCATACCATGCCGAGAACTTCTCCCACAGTTCCGGCGCGTTCTTGCCGACTTCGGGAAAACGAGGGAGGTCTTCCGCGTGATAGTAACCCGCCATTGCAATAGTATAGGGCTCCCGCGCAGCGGCGGCGGCTTTGGGGAGACAATAAGACCCATGACCGAACCCCTGGTGTTCCTGACCGGCCAGTATCTCCCGGCCTCCGCGGCGAAGCTGAACATTTACGATCTTGGCCTGGTGCTCGGGGCGACGTTTACCGACATGGCCCGGACCTTTCGCCACCGTCCCTTCCGTCTGGAGGACCATGTGGACCGCCTGCTGCGCTCCACCCGTTACGGAGGCATTCCGGTGCCCTACGGACGGGCGGAGTTGCTGGACATCACCGCGCGCCTGGTGGCGCACAACGCCGGACTGATCGGCGCGGACGACGACTTGGCCATCGTCTACTTCGTCACGCCGGGCGAGAACCTGCTGTACGCGGGCAGTTCCGCCTCCCAGACGCCGCCGCAGCCCACGGTCTGCGTCCACACTTTCCGGCTGCCGTTCGAAGCCTGGCGTCACCTGTTCGAAGAAGGCGTGCATGTGGTGACGCCTTCCATCCGTCACGTGCCGCCGGAATGCGTGGACCCGAAGACGAAAAACCGCAGCCGTCTGCATTGGTTCCTGGCCGACCAACAGACGCGCCTGGTGGACCCGCGGGCAGTCACCTTGCTGCTGGATCTGCAAGGGAACATCACTGAATGCGCGGGGTCGAATTTCGTGCTGGTCAAGGACGGCGTGATCTACTCGCCCGAGCGGCGGAATATCCTGTGGGGCATCAGCCTGGACACGGTGGCGCAACTGGCGCCGGCGGCCGGCCTGGGATTCGCCACCCGCGACCTCCAGGTTTACGACGTGATCAACGCGGACGAAGCCTGGCTGACCACCACGCCGTACTGCGCCGCGCCGTGCACGAAGATCAACGGCATCTCCATTGGGGACGGCAAGCCGGGGCCGGCGTGGCGGCGGATTATGGAACTGTGGAGCGCCCGCGTGGGGATGGACGTGACCGCGCAGGTGCTGGGCGTGCATCCCGCGCCCGCCGCGCCGCCCGCATGAATTCGCCGACGCGCGCGGGATCCACCGGGTTGGCGGTCACGCCGCCGCGTTTCAGCGCGGTGCCGGCGATCACGCCGTCGGCCACCGCCAAAACGCGCGCCACGTTCCCGGCGTCGGCGCCGCTGCCGGCGAACACGGGCACGGCGCCGGCAGCGCGTTTCACTGCTTGCAAATCGGCCAGCGGCGTCCGCTTGCCCGTCGCGGTCCCGGTGACGATCAGCGCATCCGCCCCGGCGCGGCCAATCAGGTCTTCGGTTTCGTCTGCGAGGCTCCGTTCCGCCAGCGGCGCCGAATGCTTGACCGCCACATCGGCGAAGACCAGGACGGGCGCGCCGAGCAGGCGGCGGTACCGCATCACGGCGTGGGCTTCCCCTTCGACAATGCCTTGATCGGCCAGCCGCGCCCCGGCGAGCACGTTGACGCGGACGAACTGCGCCCCGGCCGCGGCGGCCACCGCCAGCGCTGCGCGCGCGTCGTTGCGGAGCACGTTCACGCCCAGCGGGACAGGCCACCGCGCGCGGATCTCCGCGGCCAGCACCGCCAGAAATGCAATCGTGTGCGGCGGCACGCGGCGCGGATAGAACGGCGTGTCGCCGTAGTTTTCGATCAGCAAACCGTCCACGCCGCCGCCGGCAAGCGTCTCGGCGTCGCGCAACACGGCCGCGCGAATCGCTTCCCAGCCGAGGGAGTGGGCCGGCGACCCGGGCAGAGCCGGAACGTGCACCATGCCCACCACGGGCTTCCGCTGAAGAAAACTCAACAAGATTTTTCCAGCATAGCGGACCTTGCAAGCTACACTAAAGAAATGCATCAACCGCTTTTGCGCTGTTTCCTGCCGGTGTGGGCTGCAAGTCTCGCTCTGGCCCAAGCCCCCGCCCCGGCGGTGAATCCAGCCGCGCCCGCGCCGGGGGCGCCCGCCCCTGACCATGTGGTGATCGCGATCGGGGATGAACGGATCACCGCCGCGCAGTTCGAGGCCCTGATCGACTCGCTGCCCGAGCAGTACCGCGCCATGGCGCGCGGCCCGGCCAAACGGCAGTTCGCCGAGCAGTTGGTCGCCATCAAAACTTTGGCCCAGGAGGCGCGCAAGCGAAAGCTGGATCAGAGTGAATCCTACCGCCGGCAGCTTGCGTTTCAGGAGGAAAACCTGCTCGCCGGGGCTCTGTTCCAGAACTTGACGGAGTCGCTTCAGGTAGACGAGGCGGCGGCCCGCGCCTACTACGATCAGCACAAGGGTGACTATGAATCGGTGAAGGCGCGCCATGTGCTGGTGCGGTTCAAGGGCTCGCCCGTGCCGCTCAAGGAGGGACGGAAGGAACTGACCGAGGAAGAAGCGTTGGCCCGGGTCCAGGAACTGCGCAAGCGGCTGCTGGCCGGCGAGGACTTCGCCGCGGTGGCCAAGGCGGAGTCCGACGACGCCACCTCGGCCGGCAACGGCGGCAACCTGGGCAGTTTCCGCCGCGGCCAGATGGTGCCCGCGTTTGATTCGGCCGTCTTCTCCTTGCCCCTCCGGCAAATCAGCGAGCCGGTGAAGACCCAGTTTGGGTTTCACCTGATCCGCGTGGAGGAGCGCAGCGCGCAATCTTTTGAGGAAGCGCGCGGAGAGGTGGAGAAGAAAGCCAGGCCGGAGGCGGTGAAAGCGGAACTCGACAACCTGCGCCGCGCGGCCAAGATCAAGCTCGACGAGGACTTCTTTGCCGGGGCCGCGCCGATGCCCATGAGCCCCGCCGCCGCCCCCGCGCGCCGGTAGCCGGGGGAAAGCACCTGGCTGCGCGGCCGCTCACGGATTCGGCTTGAGGCGCCAGCGCGAACCGGCGAACTCGGCGCGCTGCTCGTTCCAGGTGCCGTATTTGCCAGCCATTTGTCCGCCGTCCACCAGCAGCGTGGCGCCGGTGATGTAGGAGGCGTAGCCGGACGCCAGGAACGCGATGGCGTGCGCGATCTCTTCCGTTTCCGCGCCGCGGCCGAGCGGGATCTGGCGGAAGTAGGCGCGGGCGGCCTCATCGTCGGCGAACAGGCCGGTGGTCAGGCGGGTGCGCACCAGCCCGGGGCAAACGGCATTGACCCGAATCCCGTACGGTCCCAATTCGTTGGCCGCAGTATGCAGAATGCCGAGCAGGCCGGACTTGGTCGCGTTGTAGGCGGCCAGGCGCGCTTCGCCGTCAAAGGAGTTGGTGGAGGCGGTCAGCACGATCGCGCCGCGGCGGCGGGGAAGCATGTTCCGCGCCGCGGCCTGCACGGTGTAAAAGGCGCCGGTCAGGTTGACCCGCAGCAGGCGCTCCCAGATCTCCGGGGTGGTGTCCAGCAGGTCGGCTTCCTGCGCCGTACCGGCGTTGGCCACCACGATGTCGGTCTCGCCGGCGAGGTCGAAGCCGGCCTCCAGCGACGCTGGCACGGTAACGTCCACCGGCAAGCCTTGGATGCCGAGGGAGGCCGCTACCTGTTCCGGTTGTTCTTTTTCGAGGTCGAAGATCCACACCTCCGCGCCGCCGGCGGCCAGCGCCTTGGCCGCCGCCAGGCCGATGCCGTTGGCGCCCCCGGTAACCACCGCCCGCAGCCCGCTTACGTCGATCCCCATGCTTTCGGTTCTAACACAGCGCGGAGGAGCGGCCGCGCCGCCGGCCTACTCGACCGGCACGGTGGTGCCTTTCGGTTCCGGGCGGCTGAGCTCTTCAATCCGCCGGTCGATGAGGCTGCGGATTCCCTTGAGCAGTTCGATGCGGGCCTGGCGGAAATGCTTCCGCGCGTTCTGCGGCATGGCCTGCCGGAGCATTTCGGATGCCTGCGGGCCTAACCCGGCGCAAAAGCAACCCTGAGCTTCCTGCTTTTGTTCTTCCGTCATGATCACCCCTCCTTCATCTCCACCGTCAGTATCCGATTTTCCAGGCGCGCCCGCGAGGGGGTCAGCGCCGACATCGACGTCGGCAGGCCGATATGCCGCCGCAGGGTGCCGATCTCCACCACCAGTTCATCGCCCTTCTTGAACAAGCCGATTTCGCCCTTGGCGGCGAACGGCAGGTGGATCACGACCTCGTAGCGGCCGTCGGTTTTCTCGAACCGGTAGGGCGCCTCCGTGCGCGTCACCGCCGCCGGGTCCTCCTGGCTGGCGTAGAGCGCCGCGGCCAACTCCTCCAGGCGTTCGAGCCCGCAGACCTCGTGCGTGAACAGCGGCACGCGCTTGACCGGCACGGGCGCAAAGTATTTCTCGATTTCATCCAACACGCGGGCCTGCGAAGCCTGCCATTCGTTGAAATACGCGTCCACCAGGCCCTGCGGCAGCACGCGGTTCACCGCGATCTGGTCCACCGTCAGCCCATGGAGCGAAAAATACACAAACGCGCGCTGCGTTTCGCGCAGCACCATCTTCTCGGGATTGGTGACCAGCCGGACGCTGGTGACGGCGGGGTCCTCGAGCAGTTCCGGGATGCCCTCGAGTTTGCTGAACAGGTCGGCGACGTTGGCGAAGTAGCTGTCGCCGGGCAGTTCCACGGGCGAGACGCGGTTGGCGAGCGGCCGCACGGCCTTCAGCAGCCCGCGATGGTACGGGAAGATGTGTTTCATGTACCAGTCGAGGGTGGTGGGCATGCTGACGAAACGCAGCGACTCGGCGGTCGGCGCGCAGTCCAGCACGATCACGTCGTAGCCGCCCTCCCGCCGGTACTGGTTCACGTACATCATCGCGCTCAGCTCTTCCATGCCGGGCAGGATGGCCAGTTCTTCGGCCTCGACGCCGCTGATGCCCGTGGTGCGCAGGACGGAAATGACATAGGCGGAGATCTCGCGCCAGTGCTTCTTGATTTCCTGCTGGATGTTGACTTCGTGGATCTGGAGACGGTCGTTGATCCGGTACGGCTCGCCGGTCTTGCCGTGGAAGAGGCTGACCTCCAGGTCGAAGGAATCCGCCAGGCTGTGCGCCGGATCCACGCTCATGATCATGGTCCGGTAGCCGAGTTTCGCCAGGTGCAAGCCGGTGGCCGCCGCCAGGCTGGTTTTTCCCACTCCGCCCTTGCCGCTGAACAGCAGGATTCGCATCTTGCTTTCATTGTAGGCGGGCGCGGGCCGCGGGCGCGGCGGGAGAGGGCGCTACCTACGCACACACTGGTTGGCCGCCGGGCTGGCGCCCCGGAGCTGTCTATGCCGGGCGGGCGCGCTGCCGCGGGGATTCCGGCGCGTTCTCCTTCGGCAGGTACGCCGCGTGTTCTTCCTTGATCCGGCGAAATTCGGGCCGAGAAGCCAGATTGACCCATTCGAGCGGGTCGGCATTCCGGTCGTAGAGTTCCTCGCCGCCGTCGTGGTAGCGGATGTAGCGCCAGCGTTCGCTGCGGATCGAGTGGTTGTTACGCCCATAGGTCGTAAGCGCGGGCCGTCCCCAAGGCGCGGCTGGGCGCTTCAACAGCGGTTGCAGGCTGGCGCCTTCGAGTCCCTCGCGCGGCTTCAGGCCGCACAGATTGATGAGGGTTGGATAGATGTCCAGCAAGCTCACCGGGCGGCCGCAGCGGCCTCCCGGTTTGGTGACGCCCGGCGCGCTGATGGTCAGCACGTTGTGCGTCGCCTCCTCCCACAGGGCGAATTTCCGCCAATGCAGTTTCTCGCCGAGGTGCCAGCCGTGATCGCTCCACAGCACCACGATCGTGTTTCTGGCGTGGGGACTGCGCCGGAAGGCGTCCATCACTTTGCCCAGCACGGCGTCGGCAAAGCTGATGGACGCCAGGTACCCCCGCACCGCCTGGCGCCACTGGTTGTGCTCGAGCACGCGGCGGTGGTCGCCCTCCGGCCGGGCGAACCGCCGCCCGACCGGGGGAACATCGTCCAGATCGTGCTCGTTGACGGTAGGGAGCACAATCGACTCGAGCGGATGAAGATCGAAGTACTTGGGCGGCACATACCACGGCAGGTGCGGGCGAAAGAGACCCACGCCCAGGAAGAACGGATCCGCGGCCGGGCGGGCAAGCTGCGCGGCCGCCCATTCGGCCACCTGCATGTCGCCCATCGCGGCGTCGGGGACCTCGACCGGACCCCAGTCGAAGTGGGCCGCATCCGGGATCCCGTTGACGGGCACTTTCGGCGGCGCCGGGTCGGGCGGCTTGTTCGTGGTTTTCGACGGAAAATAATCGTGCCAGCTTTCCGGGTCGGGATAATGAAACAGCTTGCCGCCGCCCACCACGCGATAGCCATGCTGCTGGAAGTGCTGCGGCAGCGTCACCGCCTGGGCAAGCAGGGGCGCCTGCCGTGGCGGCTGGTCGTTGTAATACACGCCGGAGGTGGACGGGCGGATGCCGGTGAGCAGCGCCGCGCGCGACGGATTACACAGCGGCGCGGCGCAGTGGGCGTTGGTAAACAGCACGCCCTGGCGCGCCAGGGCGTCCAGGTTCGGCGTGCGGGCCTGCGGATGGCCGCCGAGACAGCCGGTCCAGTCGTTCAGGTCGTCGATCGCGATAAACAAAACATTGGGGGGACGTTTCCTGGCCAGCAGCGGGGAAGCAGCGAGGCCGGCGGCGACGAATTCCCGGCGGGTCAGCATGCCGCCATCATAGCTCGCGCCGGTGATAGGCTAGCGGGATGTTCCCTCTTCGTTTCGCCACGGTCTTCCTGCTGCTGGCCGGCACCGCCGCGGCGCAGATGGATCGCTATATCGCGATCGACAACGTGTGCGCCTGGCCCAACCTGACCCTGCTGCCGGACGGCAAGATCCTCGCGCACATCTTCAACCGGCCCTCGCACGGCCTGCACGAAGGCGACATCGAAACCTGGATGAGCGAAGACGAAGGACGCCTGTGGACCAAGCAAGGGGTTCCCGCACCGCACGACCCGGGAACCACGCGCATTCACGTCGCGGCGGGCTTGGCCAACGACGGCGCGCTGGTCGCGATCACCACCGGCTGGGGCGGTTCGGACCTGCGGAGACACGTCCTCGAGCCCTGGGTGAGCCGGTCCACCGACGGAGGTAAGACGTGGGACCGTAGCGGGCAGGTGCGCGTACCGGCCGAAATCAAGCACCTCATCGCATTTGGCAATGTCGTACGGATGGGACGACGGCGCCTGGCGGCGCCGCTATACGGCGCGCGGCCCAGCCCCGAGGAGTTGGCGGGCCAAACCAAACGGCTCTATCCCTCGCTCAACGACGCGTACCTGTTCTTCAGCGAGGACGATGGCCGAACCTGGGGCGACCCAGTCCTGATTGGCAAGGACCGGTACAACGAAACCGCCATACTCCGCCTGCGGGCGGACCGCTGGCTGGCGGCCGTGCGCACCGTCGAAGGAGGGATGGATCTGTTCGTCTCCGAGAATGAAGGCCGCACCTGGAAACTCGAGGGACCCGTGGCGCCGCCCAGCCACCACCCGGGGCATTTGCTCAAACTGGCCGACGGACGGATTTTACTGACTTACGGCATTCGGGAACGGCTCAAGCTGTCGGCGGAAGGGAGCAAGCCCGATTACGCCATCGGCGTCCGGTTCAGCAAGGACGAAGGGCGCACCTGGGGCGCGCCGGCGCGCCTGGTTTCCCTGCCGGAATCGACCGACGGGGGCTACCCCGCCACCGAGCAGCTTGGCGACGGCACCCTGGTGACTGCCTATTACAGCAACGGAATCCCCGAGCACAAGCGGTATCACATGGGCGTGGTGCGGTGGCGGTCGCCCGAATAGGCCGGCGGCGGCAACAGGTGCTAGAGCGGCGGGAGGCGAAGCCGGAAGATTTCGTGATCGTGGCGGATGCCCGGAGTTTTAAAAAGGCTCCACAAGGCGCGGGCGCGTACTCCGGCGTCGGCGTGAGCGAGCAACGGAATCCAGCGCGCGGCTTCGCCGGGCGGCGCGTCCCATAGCTGGTACGCAGCGGTCCAGGCGGAGATCGAAGTCATATCGCGGGCGGCGCGCTGGGCCTCCTCCCAAAGCAATTCGCGGTCCGGCAACAGGGTCATGGCGGCGGTGACCTTCTGGTAACCGCGGTAGAGGGCCAAGGTTTCGGCGAGTAATTCCGGCGCGGGACGCTGGCCTCGCACGGGGTCGAGTTTCTCCCGCTGGAAGACGGCGATGCGCTGGCGAAGGGATTCGGCGGCCAGCTTCACGAAGTCGGCCGCCTTGCGGTCGCGCCCGCAGGCGGCTGCCATGGCCGCGTATCCCGCCATCAAGGGATCCGGATCGGTAAGCCGGGGAATCAAGATCCGGCGCGGCACGGGCGTTTCCAGGCGCGCCAAGGCCAGCATGGCCTCCCGGCGTACCTCCGGATCGGCGTGAGCGACCAACCCAAGCAGTCTGCCGCCCGACGGACGGTCAGCCAGCATGCCCAGCGCCCAAGCTGCGTTCGCGAGCGTGGCCGCGCCGGGTTGGTTCAGCAACGGACGAAGCAGATCCACCCGCTTCATTTCCACCAGCGCGGCGGCCGCGGCGCGCGATACGGCGGGACGCGGGTCGGCCGCTAAATCCGAGAGCAAAGGCGCGGAGTCAAAGTCCAAATACAAAGGGAGCTCGGCGATCGCGGTGAGGTCGCCCGCGCGGGCGGCCGCGCGCAGTTGACCCACTTTTTCGGCGACGGGCCGTCCCACCGCCGCGCTCGCCAGCAGGGGATGATCGGTGTTGAGCACATCCACCCCGGCAGCGACGGCGGCGCGCATGCCCGCCAAGTCCAACTCGTGGTCGTTGGCCGAAAAATTCGCCACCACCACGAATCCGTCGCGCTGCAACTGCTCCACCGCTTCGCGCGTTTGCTCGAGCCGCCAGATCGCGATGCGCGGCGCCGGCATCGCTTCCGCCAAGCCGCCGAAGCGAACCTGATCCTCCATCTGTTCGCGCCGCGCGAGGGCCAGAACCTGCTGCGTGATGCCGGCCGATTTCAGATCCAGAATCAGTTTGAGCTGCAAATCCCGCGCGCGGCGCAGCGCATCCACCAACCGGGGCGCCCGGAGCCCGGCGAAGCGCGGATTCATCCAGGCGCCGGCGTCGTACAGGCGCAGCTCCGCGTAGGTGAGTTGCTCTACCTCGCCGGACCCGGATGAGATGCGGTCAATGGGACCATCGTGCAGCAGGACCAGTTCGCCGTCCAGGGTCCGGGCGACGTCGATCTCGACGATCTCGCAGCCGAGGCGCGCGGCTGCTTCGAGAGAAGCGAGCGTGTTTTCCGGCACATCCCGGTTAGCGGTGCGGTGGCACTGCACGCGGGTTCCGCTCCCGCGGGGGTAGAAGTCCCCGGCGAAGGCTGCAACCGCGACCAACGCCAGGGAAGCCAGGCTAAAACGCATACTTGAGCGACAAGATCACCACACGCATGGAGTTGGCTGAGTTGAATTGGCCAAAGCTCGGCGCCCACGGGGTCGGGATCGGGATGCCGAAGTTCACGATGTTCAGCGCGTTCAGCAGGTCCGCGCGAAAGCTCAGGTTATGGCCCTCGCGCGGCAGCGGAAAGATGCGGTAGAACGCCAGATCGGCGGTGAGGCTGCCGGGCGTCGGCATGATGTTGCGTCCGGCGTTGCCGAGTTCATAGGGACCCGGCAGCGAAAACGCGTTGGGATTGTAATAGACGTGTTGCGGGCGGGGACGCTGCGGGGTGGCGGGCAGATTCCGCCGTTCTTCCGGAGTGAGCACCAGGCTCTGTCCGGGGACGACGTTGGGGCGCTGCGTGGTCCCCAGGGTGGACTGGCTGCCAAAGTTGTAGGGGTTCTGCGGATAGCCGTCCTGCGCGGTCAAAATCGAAGAAACACGCCACGGTCCAGCCAGGTAGCCAAGCAAACCGCGCTTCAGATAGCGCTTGCCGGCGCCCCACGGCGACTCCAGAATCACCGCCGAGGTAAACCGTTTGCGGATGTCGAAGAAAGACAAGCCACGCTCGAGGCGCAGATTGCGCTCGTCCTGGGCCCCGGGGTTCTGATAGATATCCTGCACCGGGATATCGGAATCGTCGATGGACTTGCCCCACGTAAAGGCGTTGGTGAAGCTCACATTGGTTGAAAACCGCTTTTCGAGCCGCATTTGCAGCGCGTGGTAAATGGAGCTCGAACTGGTTTCCAGCGCGGAGATCGGCCCCAACTGGGGGAAGGTGCGGTTTTGCTGGATATTGCCCGGCCGCGGGAAAAGGTTTGCACCGATTTCGGTCTGAAACGGCGTATTGAAAGAGCGGTAGCGGAACAGCTTGGTTCCCTTTGCGCCGGTATAGGAAGCTTCGAAGACCATGAGCCAGGGAAACTCCCGCTGCAACGAGGCGCTCCACTGCTGCACGTAGGGTGTGGCTGCTTGCGGATCGATATAGAAATAACTGGGTGTGGGCGAAAACGTGGGCCGGGTGAAAGCCTGGCGGAAGGTCAGTTGCGGGTTGACCGGCGAGGAGTCGTTGACCTCGATCCGGACGCCGTTGCGCACCAGATTGTAGTAGACGGCGCCGATTTCCTGAATATTATAGATGCCATAAGCGGCGCGGAAGACGGTGCGCGGGAGCATCTGGTAGGCCAAGCCCAGGCGGGGAGCAAAGTTTGCCCGGTTGGGGGCGATGCCGCGACTGGGAAGCGGACTGGGATCCACGCCCACGCGCACCAGCCGGGGCGCGGCGGGCAGGTTAGAAAAGTCCAGATTGAAGTAATTGTTCCGCAATTCGGTGGGGGGCGCGAAATAATCCCAACGCAAGCCGGCAATCAGCGTCAGCTTGCGGTTCACGCGCACGGTATCGCCAAAGTACAGCGCAGAGTAGTTGGCCCGAAGATAGGCTTGCGGGACTCCGTTGATCCGGGTCGCCTGCTGCGGCAGGCCCAGCAGGAAGTCCGCCAGTTCAAAACCGCTGTTGCCGGCTGGTTGCACGGGATTCGCGCCGCGGGTGAAGGCGCCGGTAAAGCGGAATTGGCCGCGCGCCGGATTGCTTTGCCGGTAATTGAATTCCACGCGGCGGAACTCGCCGCCCAGGGTAAAGGAGTGCCGGCCCAAGATCCACGTGGCGTCGTCCAGCAACTGATACACGTTGTCCCGCTGATTGGTGGGCCGGTTCGGCGCGTCGTTCACGATGCTGACAAAGCCGGTGTTCAGATTGGGGAACCCCCAGTTAATCGGGTCGCGGCTGATGCCCTCGATGCCCAACTCGCCGACGATGTCCCGCCGGCCTTCGTTGAACACCGAATCGGCGGCGCGCAGGCGGTTGAAGCCGATCTTGACGGAGTTCAGGAGGTTGGGTTTGACCGTGCGGGTCCAGTGCAGCGAGGCCAGGTGCGCGTTGACGCCGATGCGAAGTCCCGTAAGCGGTCCGAAGTTGCTTTCCGTCGCCGAGGTTTCGTCGGTGAAGTGATACGAGCCCTGGAGAAAATCGCGCTGCGAGAGCTGCGCGTCGACGCGGAAGTTGCCCTGGTGATTGTCGGCGGTGGCGCGGCGGGCTCCGACAAAGTTATTGACCGTGCCGGGCTGGTTGGGCGCCGGCATCAGCGCGAGCCAGCGGCGGCTGACCTCATCGACGCGCGCGCGAGGAATCACATTGCCGGGGAAGGGCAGCCGCTCCGTCCCCGCCGCGTTCAGGGTGGCGGGGTCGTATAACAGACGCCCGTACCCGCTCAAGTCGCCGTCCCGGACCGCGGTGGTAGGCACCGAAGAGGTGACCTGGCCGGTGCTGCGTTGAATGAGTCCCTGATAGTGGCCGAAAAAGAAGAGGCGGTCGCGTCCGCGCAGCAGGCGCGGGATCCACACGGGTCCGCCGAGATTAAAGCCGTACTGATTCTGCCGGAGCGGCGGTTTCGGCAGCCGCCCCGGGTTAAAGTTATACGGCCGGGCGTCCAGCGCGTCGTTGCGCAGGTAGTTGTACGCCTCGCCGTGATACTGATTGGTTCCCGCGCGCGTCACCAGATTCACGGTTCCGCCGGGCACCAGGCCGAATGCCGCGGTGTTGGACGACACCTGGACCCGCAATTCCTCGACGCTTTCGACGGCCGGGAACAGAATCATCGAGTTGATGTTCCAGTTGGTGTTCGAAACGCCATCCAGGATGTAGTAATTGCCGGTTTGCCGATAGCCCCCGAAGTTGAAGTTCGCGCCCACGCCTCCGCGGCTCGGTTGCAGGGGGCTCAAGCCATTCGCCACAAATCCGGTCAGGTTGAGCTGCGCCACCCCGCCGGAGAGCCCGAACAGCGCCAATAGGCTGCGGCCCGGCAGTTCCACCACCGTTTTCCGGTCGAGTTGCCCGCCGATGACCGGATTATCGGTCTGCAGCAAACCTGCTTCGGCAGCCACGGTCATCACCTGCTCTACCTGTCCGATTTCGAGCCCGACATCGAGGCGTACGGCTTGGTTCACCTGCACCCGGATTTCATTAACGACCGCCTCCCGGAATCCCGCCTTGCTGGCGCGCAGCTCGTATCGGCCGGGCACGACATACGCGAACTCGTAGCCCGAGTCGTTGGTGGTGGACTCGCGGATGACGTTCGTATCCAGGTTGCGCAATTTCAGCGTCACGCCGCTTGCCACCGTGCCCGAGGGATCCGTGACGACACCCCGAATGGATCCGGTGGACGTTTGGGCTTTCAGAATCACGCTAAACAATGTAAAAAAGACCAGGAAACGGACTTCCCAAAGACGCATACTCGAGCGATAACACCTGTTCGTAAAACACAGGTCACGAAGCAGGCAAGATGCTGTGAATTTCGCCGTGGCGCAGTTTCGGGGCGGGTGGCCGCGATCCCGAGCCACTTGATTCCACCCGCTCGGATGCGGCGTCGGCGATCTGAACCGTCTGGCGGCGTATGCTGGAGCCATGACCCGCCGTTCTCTGCTGGCCGCTCCGCTTTTGCTCACCTCCAAGACCGGCTGGGGGAAGCCCCGACGCCCCAACGTGGTCATGTTCATGACCGACGACCATGGCGCGTGGGCCAATAGCATTTATGGCTGCGCCAGCATGCATACGCCGCACATCGACCGCCTGGCGCGGGAAGGCGCGCGCTTCACCAGCGCCTACGCGGCCACGCCGGTCTGCTCGCCCAGCCGGATGACTTATCTCACCGGGCGGATGCCGTCGACGCACACCGTGCAGGACTGGCTGCGCCCCGCCGATTCGTTCGGCGAGCGCTCCCGCCGCTGGCTGGAAGGACACCCCACCTACAGCGAGATCCTGGCCCGCGCCGGTTACACGCTGGGCATGGTCGGCAAGTGGCACATGGGGCAAGATGAGCGGCCGCAGGCGGGATTCTCCTTCTGGGCTTCCGTGCCCGGCGGCGGCGGCACCTACCGCGACCCCCAGTTTGTCAAGAACGGCCAGCCGGTCCCCTACCAGGGCTTCCGGGAAGACGCCATTGGCGACTACGCTCTGGAGTTCCTGGAACAACAAAAGCCGGGAAACCCGTTCTACCTCCTCGTGCCGTTCTACGCCCCGCATACGCCGTACGATTTCCAGCCGGAGGCGGACCGCGCGCCTTACCGCCAATCGGCCTTCAATTGCTTTCCCGACCTGCCGCCGCACCCCTGGCGCAATGCCGGCACGCGCTCGCATTTCGGTAACCGGGACAGCAAACTGGGCTTTTCGGCGTTGGTCACCGCGGCGGACCGGAACATCGGGCGGGTGCTCGCCAAACTGGACGAGATGCGTCTCGGCCGGGACACGCTGCTGGTGTTCACCGCCGATCAGGGTTGGAACGCCGGCCATCATGGCGTTTGGGGCAAGGGCAACGGCACGTGGCCGTTCAATATGTATGAAGAGTCGATCCACGTGCCGCTGATCTGGCATCACCCCGGGCGCATCCGGGAAGGGACGGTGATTCCTCAGATGGTGTCCTCGTACGACTACCTGCCCTCGCTGCTCGACTACTGCGGCGTGCGCGCGCCGCGGGATCCCAAAAGCCTGGGACGCAGTTACGCCCCGCTGCTGCGCGGCCGCCGCATCCCCTGGCAGGACCGCCTGTACTTCGAATACGCCATGGTACGCGCGTTGCGCACGCGCAATCTGAAGTATGTGGAACGCACCCGCGAGTGGCCGAGCGAGTTCTTCGACCTCGAGGCCGATCCGGGCGAATCCGCCAGCCGCCTGGACGACCCCGCCTACGCGGGGGTGATCGCCGAATTGCGGCAGGACCTTGCCGCCACCTTCCAGCGCCTCGGCGCTCCGCCGCTGGAAGAATGGCGGACGAACGTCCGGCAGGAGCTTACCGTCTACACCCGCTGAGTTGTATCATGAGGCTCGGGAAGTCATGCACATGAACCGTAGAGAATTCGCGGCTGCTTCCGCGCTCGCCTGGGCCGGCGCTTCCAACGCCCAGGGCGCCGCGCGCCTGCCCATCCAGAAAGCCGTCTTGAACACGATGCTGCCCAAGGAGATGCCGCTCGAAGACCGCTTCCGGCTGGCGATCGACTGCGGCTTCGAACAGATGGAGGTCACGCAGATCGACGACCCGCGCGAGGCGGAAGCCATCAAGGCGGCCGCCGACAAGGCCAAACTGCCCATTCATTCCGTCATGTGTATGACGCACTGGAAGTACCCGCTCTCCTCCTCCGACCCGGCGGTGGTGGCCCAGTGTGTGGAAGGGATCAAGACTTCCATTCGCAACGCCAAACTGTGGGGCGCGCAGACCGTGCTGCTGGTGCCCGCGGTGGTGAATCCGGAAACCCGCTACCAGGACGCGTGGAAACGTTCCCAGGCGGAAATCCGCAAGCTGATCCCGTTCGCCGCCGAACACAAAGTGATCATCGCGGTAGAGAACGTGTGGAATAAGTTTCTGCTCAGCCCGATCGAGTTCGCCCAGTACGTGGATTCGTTCCAGAGCCCGTGGGTGAAGGCGTACTTCGACGTGGGCAACGTGGTGTTGTTCGCCTATCCGCAGGACTGGATCCGCACGCTCGGCAAACGCATCGTGAAGGTCCACATCAAGGACTTCACGTTTAAGAACCGCGAAGCCAAGTTCGTCGACCTGCGCGAGGGCGAGATCGACTGGAAAGCGGTCTACGCGGCGCTGGCGGAGATCGGCTACCGCGGCAGCGCCACCGTGGAGTTGCGGGGCGGGGACGGCGAGTACCTCAAAGAGGTCAGCCGCCGTTTCGATCTGATTCTGACGGGGGCTTAGCCAGGCTCAACCGGAAGACTGTCCAAAGGATTTTGAGGCCCGCGCGGATGCTGGCGGGCAGGTTGCCCGATACCTTGCTCACCCCGATGCGCGGCCGGTAGGACACCGGCACTTCGAGGATGCGCAGGCCGTGCTGGATGGCGCGGATCTGCATCTCGATGGTCCAGCCGTAGTTGCGGTCGCGCATCCGCAAGCGGCGCAAGGCCGGCAGGGAGATGGCGCGGAACGGCCCCAGATCCGTGTAGGCGTGGCCGTACAGCCAGCGGATCAACCGGGTGGCCAGCCAGTTGCCAAAGCGCTGGTGGGGGAGCAAGGCCCCGGGTTCCGCCTGGCCCAGCTCGCGGGAACCCAGCACCAGGTCGGCGCGTCCCGTGTAGATGGGTTCCAGCAGCCGCGCGGCTTCTTCCGGCGCATCGCTGGCGTCCGCATCCATGAACACCACCGCTTCGATATCTTCCGGCAGCGCAGCCAGGGCGCGCAGACAGGCCGCTCCGTATCCGCGTTCCGGCTCAGACACCACGGTGGCGCCGGCGGCGCGCGCGATTTCGGCGGTGCGGTCCCGCGAACCGTTATCGGCCACCACAACCTGGCGGTATAATTCCCGGGGCACCCGCTTCAGCGTGACGCCAATCGCAGCTTCCTCGTCCAGGGCGGGGATGACCAGCACGGCTCTTGCCTGCGGAAGTCCGGTCATGGTAAAAAACAAAAGCCTGAGCCCCCCGGGATCCCAGCGTAGAGTACGTCGAAGAGAATTGTGATGCAACCCGAGAACGTCTCCCCGGCTCCCACCCGGTCGGCGGCCGTCACCGCGCTTGCCTGGCTGCGCGACCTGGCGATTTCCTTTGTGCTGGCGGTGGTGCTGATTGTCTTCATTTATCAGCCGGTCAAGGTGGAGGGCACCAGCATGATGCCGCTGCTCACCGACCAGGAGCGGATCTTCATCAACAAGTTTACCTACCGCTTCGGAATCGATGAAGTGCGGCGCGGAGACCTGGTGGTGTTTCACTTCCCCATGGACCGCAGCAAATCGTACATCAAGCGCGTCGTTGGCGTGCCCGGGGATCTGGTCGAGATCCGCGAAGGGACGGTCTACGTCAACGGGCAGGCGCTGGTGGAAGAGTACGTCCCCGAAATGTACCGGGACCGGCAGAGCTACAGTCCGATCACCGTGCCGCCGGACCACTACTACGTCCTGGGAGACCACCGCAACTCGTCGAACGACAGCCGCGCGTGGGGCACCGTGGCCCGGGAGCAGATCTACGGCAAGGCGGTCTTCGTCTACTGGCCGCTCGAAAAAGCCGGCCCGGTGAAATAGCGCTCAGGAAGTCAGCCGGGCAAACCCCGAGTGGGCGACCGGACCGTGCAATTGCGCTTCCACGGTCCCTTCCGCCAGCGCCTTGGCCACCGTCCGAAACGCCTCTTCGCAAGCGCTCAGATAGCCGTCGATGTGCCCAGGCTGATGCGCGAACGTGGCGTAGAAGGCGTTGGTCGCCAGGTAACCGCTCTCCAGCATCAGTTGCGTAAACAAGGTGCGGGCGGCTTGCGCCTGCGGACTCTGAATGGCGAAGCGCGGCAGCGGCGCGATGCCCGAGACCGCGATGTCCAGGCCCGCGCGCTGCGCCGCCTGCGCCCAGCCTTCCTTCACCCGGTTGCCGATCTCGGCCAGGTAAGCCGGGACGCGGTGTTGGCGGAGCTTGCGGATGGTCGCCAGCGCCGCGGCGGGACCCACGCGGTCCGTCCAGTACGTGCTGCTGATGAAACTCGTCTGCGCCGCCTGCATGACGGGTTCGGTGCCCACGATGGCGGCCATCGGGTGGCCGTTGCTGATGGCTTTCGCGAAGACCGCGATGTCGGGAGCGGCGCCATAGTTCAGGTGCGCGCCGCCGATCGCCAGACGCCAGCCCGAAGTGACTTCGTCGAAAATCAGGACCGCGCCCGCCCGGTGGGCGGCTTCCCGCACCCGCACGAGGAATTCATCCTCCGGTTCCCGCTCCCGGAGCGGTTCCATGACCACGGCGGCCAGCTTGCCGGGATGCGCGGCGGCAATGGCCTCGAGTTCGTCCAGCCGGTTGTAGCGAAACGGAAAGGCCGTGCCGGTGAGTCCGCGCGGCACCCCCGCGGGCGCCAGGCCCGGCAGCAGGTGTCCGGTCAGGGCGTCATCCTCGGCCAGGTTCGCGGCCAGATACCAATCCTGCCATCCGTGATAGCCGCAAAACGCCACCACGTCGCGGCCAGTGTAGGCGCGGGCGATCCGCACGGCCACCGCGAGCGCTTCCCCGCCGCAACGGGCGTAGCGCACCATGGCGGCCCAGGGGTGGAGTTCGCACAAAAGATCCGCCAGTTCCACCTCCTCGGGGCAGTTGAGCGTGCAGAGGCTGCCCCGGTCCACCGCCGCGTGCACCGCCTGGTTGACGTCCTCATCGGCGAAGCCAAGCAGACATGCCCCGATGCCGCAGATGGACATGTCGATGTACGTGCGGCCGTCCAGATCAGCGACGACGACCCCCTTGGCCCAGGAGTAATACGAAGGCCACTCGCCCGGAAGAAACATCTCCGGGCGCTTGGAGAGCAGTTGGGTGCCGCCGGGAATCCGCCGGCGGGCGCGGGCGTAAAGTTCGGAACCGGAATGCATGGGTCTTTTGTTTCTCAACGATAGCAGGCCAGCCCGCAGGCGGGGGCTACGGGGTAATCCGGTAAAACGCGCAGGCGTTGCCGCCGAGCAGTTTTTCCCGGACGTCTAACGGCTGCGCGCCGACCGCCTGCGTGAACGCGGCCAGCACCTGTTTCCAGGATCCCGCCAGCAGACACACCGGCCAGTCGCTGCCGAACATCAGGCGCTCCGGACCGAAACAGCGGAGGGCGTGCGCGACATAGGGCAGCAAATGCGCCGTTTTCCAGTTCCGGTGATCGGCCTCGGTGATCATGCCCGAGAGCTTGCACCACACCTGCGGGTATTGCGCGGCAGCCGCGAACGGCTCGGCCCATCCTTCCAGGGAATGCCGGGCGATGGGCGGCTTGGCGAGATGGTCGATCACCATCCGCAGCCGCGGGAGGCGTTCGGCCAGGATGGGCACCAGCGGCAGGTGCACTGGGCGCAGCAACAGGTCGTAGGGGATCTCGCGCCGCTCGAGTTCGCCAAGGCCGCGCAGCACGTCCTCACGCAGCAGCCACCGCGGGTCGGCCTCGTCGTGCACGGGGTGGCGTACGCCCTTGAAGCGGGGATGCCGCTGCAACTGATCCAGCCGGGCGCCGAGCTTCGGGTCGGTCAGGTCGACCCACGCCACCACCGCCTTGATGAATTCATGGCGCGTGGCCAGCTCGAGCAGCCAGTCGGCTTCCGCGGCGGCGGTATTCGCCTGCACCAGGACGCTCCCGTCGAACCGGTTGCGCTCGAGAATCGGCGCCAGGTTCTCGGGCAGGTAGTTCCGCCGCAGGACGGAGGGTCCGGGAGGCATCCAGCCATAGGTGAAACGGCCGAGGTCCCAGAAATGCTGGTGCGCGTCGATCCTCACGGCCGGTTCTCCGGTGGGCGCCGGTCGAGCGCGGGAGAGCGGAACTCGGGATCGTCCGGTTCCGGAGTCCGCGGGAAGCCGGGCCCCCATTTCAATACCCGGATGCGGATGTTACGGAATTCGACCGGTTCGCCCTGGTTGTACGCCTGCAAGCCGACGTGCCCGTATGCGGCGCGCTCGGCGAGCGGCTTCTGCTGCGCATTCTGATACGCGGGATCGTCCAGATTCGCGTCCAGGACCTTTTCGCCGTTCCAACTGGCCACCACCCGGCGCTCGCGCACGGTCACTTCCACCTGGTTCCACTCGCCGTCCGGCTTCGCCGCATTGCGCACCGGGGCGACCGCGCCATAGAGCGCGCCCGTCGAGCGCAAGCCGGGCGGCTTGCCCGCGTCGCTGAGGATCTGGAGTTCCATGCCGGAGAAGGCGGGATTGCCTTCCGGCAGCGCGCGGAGAAAGATGCCGCTATTAGAGTTGCCGCGCGTGCGGTACTCCAGCCGCAACACAAAGTCGTAATACATATCGTCGGTGGCGAGCCACGAGCCACCCTTTTTCCAGGTCAGAAAGCCCTTGCGGACCGTCCAGACCCCGGCGTCCGGGCGCTGCCGGATCGAGTGCCAGTTGCGCAGGCTCTTGCCGTCGAAAAGCAGTTGGAACCCGTCGCGGCGCTCCGCGCGCGAAAGCTTGTTCGCGCCCGCGGCGGGCCAGGCCAGAGTGGCCAAGAGAAAAGGAAGATAAAGTCGCACGTTCCTGGATCCCTCAGTGTGCCACAACCGGGGAGCGGCCACCTGGCGAGTTCGCCGCGGCTACGGGCCCGCCCCGGGACCGAAAACCCGCCGGAAGATCGCATCGACATGCCGGAGTTGCCGCTCGATGGAAAACGTCTGCGCCAGTTGTTCCGGAGACAGGCGGGCGCGGATTTCCGGGTCCGCCTCGACGGCGGCGCGGAAATCGCCCTCCTGTTCCCAGCAGCGCATCGCGTGCGCTTGGACGATCCGGTAGGCGGTTTCCCGCAGCATGCCCGCGGCCGCCAGGTCCAGCAGAAGCTGGCCGCTGAACACCAGCCCCCGGGTCAGGTCGATATTGCGCCGCATGCGCTCGGGGTAGACCAAGAGCTTATCGACCAGCCAGGTGGTCTTCGCCAGCAGGTAGTCGGTCAAGATCAGCGAATCGGCCAGAATCACCCGTTCCACCGAGGAATGCGAGATGTCCCGCTCGTGCCATAAGGCGACATTCTCCAGCCCGGCCAGGGCGTTCGCGCGTACGACCCGAGCCAGCCCGCAGACTTGCTCGCTCACGACCGGATTGCGCTTGTGCGGCATGGCCGAACTGCCCTTTTGCCCCTTGGCGAAATACTCTTCCGCCTCCCGGACCTCGGTGCGCTGCAAGTGCCGGACCTCGAGGGCGATTTTCTCGAGCGAGGCGGCGATGCCGGCCAGCGTGCACAGGTACGCGGCGTGCCGGTCGCGCTGCAACACCTGGGTGGAGATCGGCGCGGCTTTCAGCCCCAGGCGCGCGCAGATCCTCTCCTCGGCGTCCGGCCCGATATGGGCGAACGTCCCGACCGCGCCGGAGATTTTCCCTACCCGCAGGTCCTCAGCCGCGTCGGCGAAGCGCCGGCGGTGACGCCCGATCTCCTCGTGCCACAACGCCAGTTTCCAGCCGAACGTGATCGGCTCGGCGTGCACGCCGTGGGTGCGGCCGATCTGCACGGCGTGGCGGAATTCGAACGCGCGGCGCTGGAGCACGGCTTGCAGCGCCTCCAACCCGCGGGCGATCAGCGCGGAGGATTGTTGCAGGCGCAACGCTTGCGCGGTGTCGACCACATCGTTGGAGGTCAGTCCGAAATGCAGCCAGCGCGAAGCCTCGGCATGCCCCGCAGCGGCCATCCGCTCAGCCACGCAGGTGGTGAAGGCGATCACGTCGTGGCGTACTTCGGCTTCAATCGCCTCGATGCGCGCTACATCAAAGCCGGCGTGGGCGCGCAGCAGGCGCGCCGCCTCGGCGGGCACCTCGCCCAATTCGGCCAGCGCCTCGGAGGCGGCCAACTCCACCTCCAGCCAGGTGGCGAATTTGTTCTCCTCGCTCCAGATGCGGCCCATCTCCGGCCGCGTGTATCGTTGAATCATCTTCCCGTTGCTTTCTTCAAAACGTGAATGCCTCCGTCGGCTCGCGCTGGGAAGCCACCACCAGCCGGGGCGAAATCCCGCGCGCCAGCAGCGCCTGGTCCGCCATCAGCCGGACAATTTCCGGATGGTTGTTCTGCTCGCTCAGGTGGCCGAGAATCAGCGTCTGCACGCGCGGGTCCAGGTCCTGGCAGATAAAGTCGCAGGCATGATCGTTCGACAGGTGGCCGACGCGGCTCATCACCCGTTGTTTCACCGGCCAGGGGTACGGACCCACTTTCAGCATTTCCAGGTCGTGGTTGGACTCGAGCAGCAGCACGTCCGACCCCTGCAAATGATAACGGATCGAGTCGGGGATGTAGCCGAGGTCGGTGGCGAGCGAGAACTTGACGCCCTGCGCCCGCACGGTGAAGCCCACCGGGTCGATGGCGTCGTGCGGCACCGTGAAGCTGTCGATTTCCAGGTCGTCGACCACGACCCGCGCGCCTGCCTGAAACAGTTCGAGGTGGGGGGTCAGGTTCTGCCAGTCGATCGAACTGGCGGTCCGCTCGGTGAGATAGATGGGCAATGGGCGTTTACGGTCCAGGCGTTTGCGGGCCAGGCGGACCAGCCCCGAGACGTGGTCGGCGTGCTCGTGCGTGACCAGCACCGCCCGTACCTGGTCGAAGGACAGGCCAGCCGCGGCCAGGCGCCGCTCGATCTGCACGAAGCTCAGCCCGGCGTCGATCAGAATGCCGGTGCGTTCGCTGCCGGCGTAGACGCAATTCCCCGCGCTGCCGCTGGCCAGTATGCAGACCTGAAAGATGCCCGTGCTCCCTCTCCCAGTCTTGTAGCAGACATCGCGCGGTGGGAACAAGCCGCGACAGAGGATTCCCTTGCGCGCCCGCATGGTGTAGGATCAAGGCCGGGAGATTCCGCAGGGATGGCGTCGATGGCCAGACCGCCGGACGAGCATTGCCGCCGCCGCTCTCCCCGTGCATCTCCTCCCTCTCGCTCCCCTGGTATCAGTTTGATCTTCAGCCCCGCCCGGCGCGCTGGCTGGCGGGCCCAGGAGTATTCCGATGGCAGACGATATCCTCTCGATTCTTGACAAGCGGACCGGCAGAACGTACGAACTGCCGATTCAGGACGGCACGATTCGCGCCATGGACTTGCGCCAGATCAAGACGGATTCCGAAGATTTCGGGATCATGAGCTACGATCCGGAATTTCTCAACACCGCTTCCTGCACCAGCAGGATCACCTTCATCGACGGGGACAAGGGCATTCTTCGGTATCGCGGCTACCCGATCGAAGAACTGGCCGAAAACTGCACTTTTCTCGAAGTGGCCTGGCTGCTGCTCAAGGGCGAGTTGCCCACGCAGGCCGAACTGGACCACTGGATTCAGCGCGTGAAGTATCACACCATGCTTCACGAAACCACCAAGAAGTTCCTCGAAGGCTTCCGCTACGATGCCCATCCCATGGGGATGCTGGTCAGCACGGTGGCGGCGCTTTCGACCGTGTATCCGGAGGCGCGCAAGGTGCTGGATCCGGAAATCCGCGAGATCCAGATCATCCGCCTCATCGCGAAGATGCCAACCATTGCGGCCTACGCCTATCGCCACAGCCTCGGCTACCCCTACGTCTATCCGGACAACGACCTGAGCTACGCCGAGAACTTTATGAACATGCTGTGGAAGATGGTCGAGCCCAAGTATGTCGCCAATCCTGTGCTGGCCAGGGCGCTGGACATCTTGTTCATCCTCCACGCCGACCACGAGCAGAACTGCTCCACCAACACGATGCGCTGCGTGGGCAGCGCGCACACGGATCCCTATCTGGCGACGGCGGCGGCCGCGGCCGCGCTGGCCGGACCGCTCCACGGAGGCGCCAACGAAGAAGTGCTGAAAATGCTGGACGAAATCGGCTCGAAGGAGAACATCCCGGCCTACATCGAGTCGGTTAAGGCCGGCAAGCGCAAGTTGATGGGATTCGGCCACCGGGTCTACAAGAACTACGATCCGCGCGCCCGCATCATCAAATGGACCGCGGACCGGGTCTTCGAGGTCACCGGCGCCAATCCCAAACTGAAGATCGCGCTCGAGCTTGAAAAGATTGCGCTGAACGACGAGTACTTCGTCAAGCGCAAGCTCTATCCCAACGTTGATTTCTATTCCGGCATCATCTACCAGGCCATGGGCTTCAAGCCCGCCGTCTTCACCGTCCTGTTTGCGATTCCGCGGGTGGTGGGCTGGCTGGCGCAGTGGCAGGAAATGCTGGAAGACCCCGAGCAGAAGATCGCGCGGCCGCGGCAGAAGTATCTCGGCCACGGCGAACGCCATGTCGTGCCGGTGGAGAAGCGCGTCGCGCAGGCGGTATTGTAGCCCCCTGTAGCGCCGGTCTCCGACCGGCGGCGGCCAGCCGGAGACTTGCCCCACGGGTTCCGCCGCCGGTCTGGGGAATTTGCCCCATGCCGAAGGCAGCGGCTTGTGTGTATTCGCTAAAGACGCAAATCTGCGCGCCCCGCGGAGACTGGATCAAGGCCATTTGCGCATTCGCAACCGTCTGCGCGGGGTTGGCAAGAGGATTGCACTCTGCCGGGTATGGCATACGTCATCACCGAAGGTTGCACGAAGGATTTCTTGTGTGTAGATGCCTGCCCGGCTGATTGCATTGCTCCGCGGCAGGATGACCCAAGGGCTGAGGAAACGGATCAACTGTTTGTGGATCCCGACAATTGCATCGACTGCGGCGCTTGCGTCCCGGTGTGTCCGACCTCGTCGATCATGCCGCTCGAGGACGTTCCCGCCGACATGCACGCGTACGTGGACAGAAACGCGGCGTTTTTCCGCAATTGATGGGCCGCGTGCCGCATCGCGGGGGAGGTCAGGCTTTCAGTTCGCGCGCGCCGGCAGAATGTCCGCCGTCAACACGTCGCGCAGCCGCTGTTCGAATTCGTCGAGCGCATTCTTGAAAAAGTGGTCCGCTGCCGGGATGAACTCCAGGCGCTTCGGTTCGGCCATCTCCGCGAACAACGCTTCGAGTTCCCCGCGGGGACCGTGTTCATCCTGCGTGCTTTGGAGGAAGATCTTTGGCGTGCTACACACCCCAAGGAAATCGAGCGGTTCGCGCAAGACCGGAAAGCCCACGGCGATCACCGCCCGGGTATCGCGCACGCCGCAGCCCAACCGCAGGACTACACGCGAGCCGAACGAGAAGCCAGCCAGCAGGTAAGGCAGATCCGGATGCCGCGCCCGCAACCACGCAAGGGACGCCCGCGCATCTTCCACCTCGCCGCGGCCTTGGTCGTGAATGCCCTCGCTCCTGCCCACGCCCCGGAAGTTGAACCGGAGGACCACGCAGCCGGACTGGCGCAAGACTCGCGCCATCCGGTAAACCACTTTGTTATGCATGGTGCCGCCGTAGAGCGGGTGCGGATGGCAGACGAGGGCCGCGGCGCGCGGCGCGCCGGTTTCCGGCTCCTCGAGCAGCGCTTCCAGCCGCCCCGCCGGCCCCGCCACGAAGTGCGTTTCGATTCTGCGCACAATCAATTGGTCCGGTAATTGACGAACTGCATGTCGATCCCAAAGTCTGTCTCGCGCAGCACCTTGATGACGGCTTGCAGCGCGTCGCGGTCCTTGCCGCTAACCCGGACGAAATCCCCCTGAAGCGAAGGCTGCACTTTCAGCTTGGTTTCCTTGATGCGCTTGACGATCTCCTTACCTTTTTCGGTGGGGATGCCTTGCTGCAGGGTGACTTCCTGACGAACCGTGGATCCGGCGGCGGGCTCCACCTTGCCATAGCTCAGCCCCTTCAGCGGAACCTTGCGTTTGACCAGTTTGCCTTGCAGCACCTCGTTCACAGCCTTAAGCGTGTATTCGTCGCGGGAGGTCAGGATCAGCTTGTTCTCCTTCTCCCGTAACTCGATGCCGGAGTGAGAGTCCTTGAGATCGAAGCGCTGGACGATCTCCTTCAGCGCTTGTTGTACGGCGTTGGAAACCTCGGCGAGGTCGATCTTGGAGACCACGTCAAAACTATTGTCGGGCATAGGGCATGCTACCGGGCTATCCGCCCGGCCGCGCGCGGCGCGTCAGGGCGAACAACACCTTTTCTGTAATAGTATCGATTAATTCCGGCATGGCCGCGTCGAGGGCCAGCGTCACCGCCGCGCGGACGGTCTCTTCGTCGGGAGGCCCAGGAACCGGTGGCGCGGCGGGGGTGGGCTCCGGCGCAGGCTCCGGACGCGGGCCGCGCAAAGCCCCCCCTTGGCGTACTTCTTCCGCCTCGGCGGCCAGCGGGCGCAACGTGGCAATCATCACCGAGGCTTCAAAGGGGCGCCGGAGCACGGCATCGGCTCCGACGCGCCGCGATTCGGCCTCGTCCACCGCCTCATGCGCGCCCGCCGTGAGCACCACCCGCGTATGCGGGAAACGCGGATCCGTTTTGACCGCCTCGCACAACTGGTACCCGCTCCGCCCCGTCAGGTGGGCGTCGACGACCAGCACGTCCGGGTTCACGTCGGCCAGCCGCAGCAGCGCCGTCTCCCCGTCCGTTACCGTGACGACCTCGAATCCCTCGTCCCGCAGGATCAATTCGCCCATGCGCTGGGCATGAGCGCTGTCGTCGGCTAGCAACACCCGGCTCATTTTGCGGAGCCGTTTTTTTTCGCTTTCTTGGGCTTCTTCTCTTTCGCTTTCACCGGGGCGCGATTCGAAGGCAGCGGCTCCTGGGCCGCGGCGGCCGCCTGGCCGGCGGCAGCCCCGCCTTCCGCGCCTGCCGTGTTCTCACCGGCCTCTCCCGGGGCGGAGGGATTCGGCGGGTTCAGCCGCGCGTCCGGCTGCGTGTCGAGCGCCGTCGAGTCCGACACCGTCTGCAAGGAGACCTCCGCGCTGACGCCGGTCGTCCCGCCTGCCGCCGCGGCGGGCACGCTCGCCGGAATGGTGGGCCGGAAGCTCTCCATCACCGGAGAACCCGACTTGGCGGCCATCCGGACGTCGGGCCGCTTCTGGAGCGCGCCCCACACCGGACTCATCAAACCCGGCCGCTTGCGGTTCTCCAGTTCGTACTTCATCCGCGCGAACGCCACCGGATCCGGTTCCGGAATGGGCGCTTCCAGTCTCGCCAGTTCCTGCTTGGCGTCGTCCGCACGGGGACTGAGGGGATAGTCACGGACAATCTTCGAGAAGGCGGCAATCTGCCGGTCCCGAAACCGGGGTCCCATCTTCCCGTACGAGTCGGCCAACTCCCACAGGGCCTGGTCCGACTGGCTGTAGAGCGGGAAATGGTCCGTAAGCGCCTGCAACCGGTTCGAGGCGGCCGGATGACTGCCCTTGTTGTGGTAGAAATGCCCCGTCCGGTATTCGCCTTCCGCCAGCACTTCCTGGATCTCGCGCAGGCGCTGCTGCGCGATCGGCGCGAACTTGGAGTTGGGAAACTGCGTCAACACCTGGCGGCACTCGTCCTCGGCGCGCAGCGCGTGCGTGGGGTCCCGGTCCGGTTTCTCCATCTGGCGGTAGTGGATCGAACAGACCTTCTCCTGTGATTCCGCGGCTTCTTCCATGGTCGGATAGAAGAGGATGAAGTCCTTGTACTCGGCTTCCGCCTGGGCCAAGCCGTGGCTGCCCCCTTCGCGATACCAGCTATCGGCGATCAGCAGTTTGGCCTTCGCCAGGTACTCGCTGGTGTCGTAGGTGTTGATGAGGGTATTAAGGGTGAGCCGCGCCACTTCAAAACGGCCGCGCTCCACATCCTTCACCGCTTTGTCAAACAACACCTTGTCCGGTTGCAGCGTGTCCTTGTCGATGGGGTTTTCGTATTTCTTGCGGCGGAAGCAACCCGTCGCCAGGAGCGCCACCACCGCCAGCAACACAATGAAAGAGCGGCCAAGCAAATGACTGAAGTACATATTTCCCTTCGAGTTCTGTGTCAAATGGGAATCGACGTCGCCTCCAGCGCGGCTTGCCGCATCGCGGCCACCGCCGCGCCGGGGTCCGCGGTGTGAAACACGGAGGACCCTGTGACGATCCAATCACACCCCGCGCGCACCGCCGCCGGCAGGTTCTCCTGCGTCACCCCGCCGTCGATCTCAATCGCGAAGTCCAAACCCAATTCCTGCCGCCTTTGAGCCAGACGGCGCACCTTGTCGAGAGAGCGGGGAATCAACTTCTGCCCGCCGAAACCCGGATTCACGCTCATGATCAGCACGAAATCGGCCAAAGAGAGCACCTCGTCGAGCGTGGACAACGGCGTGGCGGGATTCAGCGCCACGCCGGCCTTGACGCCGTAGCCCTTGATCATTTCCAGGGTGCGGTGCAGATGAGGACACACCTCCTGGTGCACGGACACCTGATCGGCGCCCGCCTGGATGAACGCCGGCGCGAACCGGTCCGGGTCAGTGATCATCAGGTGCACGTCCAGGGTCAGCCGGGTGGCCTTGCGCAGCGATTCGACCACCGGGGGGCCCAGCGTCAGGTTGGGCACAAAATGCCCGTCCATCACGTCGATGTGCAGCATGCGCGCCCCACCCGCTTCCACGCGGGCTACCTCCTCGGCCAGCCGGGCGAAGTCCGCCGACAGAATGGAAGGAATGATTTCAACCATTTACGGGCTATCCGGATTGTACCACGGCGGCGTAGAAACCGTCTCCCGGCTCTCGGCCGGGGATCCGGTAACACTGCCGAACCGCCAGCTCGCCCGCCACTTCCTCATTCTCTTCGCTTTCTAGGGAACAGGTGGAATACACAATGAGGCCTCCCGGCTTGACCACTTCCCGAGCTCGCGCCAGCAGCGCGGCCTGCCGCCGGTGGAATCCGGCCAAGTCTGCCGGCCGCAGACGCCATTTGATCTCTGGATTCCGGCCCAGCGTGCCGGTGCCCGAACAGGGAGCATCCACCAGCACGCGGTCAAAGCAGCGGGGGAAGGGCAGCGGCTGCGTGCCGTCCACCAGCACGCGGTCCGGGCAGTCGACCTGGCGCAGCCGCCGGAGCCGCAAGTCGCAGGCGACCGCCCATACGCCTGCCTCGCGGGCTTGCGCCGTCTTGTTGCCCGGCGCGGCGCACAGGTCGAGAAGCCACTGTCCCGGCCGCAGATCGAGCAGCGGGACAATGGACTGCGACCCGAGATCATGCACCCGCGCTCCGGGCGGCGGGGCGCCCAGACAGCGGTAGGCGCCGGCGATGCCCGTTGGCTCCAACCCTGCCGGCGGCTCTCCGGCGTAGCGGACGTAGGCTTCCGGGCGCGCCAGATTCGCCCGCGCGATGCCCAGCGCCAGCTCCGCGCCGAAATGCCTGGTCCAGCGCTCCAACAACCACTCCGGATGCGACCACTCGACCGCGCGGTTCGGCCACCGCACCGGCCGGCGGTGCACCTTACGGAGTACGGCGTTGACCAGCCCCGCCGCCGTTTCAAAGCCGGCCTGGCGGACCAAAGCGACGCTCTCTCCGACCGCGGCATGCGGCGGAATCCGGTCCAGGTGCCGGAGCTGATAAATGCCCATCCGCAGCGCCAGGTTCACCTGCGGCGGAACCTCCAGCGTCCGCCCGGCGAACCGGTCGCGCAGAAAATCCAGTTGAAGCTGGTAGCGCAGGACGCCAAAGACGATCTCGCCGGCCAGGCCAGCGTCCCGGGGATCGAGTCCCGCCGAGCGCTCCCGCAGCAGGTCGGATGCAAACCCCCCGGCCTCCACCGCCCGCAGCACCTCGAAGGCAAGCCGGCGGGCCGGAGCCACGCGCAACGACCCGGAAGCAGGCGCTCTCAAGCCGTGATTGTAGCTCCAGCGGCCGGTCACTTTCCGGCGAATTCGATCTCCAACTCATCCATGGCGAATTTTCCGGTCACCTCCCCGGAAAAGCCAAGGAAGCTGAATCCGTAGCTGTCGCATTCCCGCAGCACGTGATCGAGCGACGCCGGGCTGGCGGGATTGCGCGCCCAGGTGCGGTGCCACAGCTTCTCATCGCTCTTGAGTGTAAACGTTACCTTGCCGCCCCACGCGCCCTCGGCGACTGGCAGCGGCTGGGAAACGTAGTGCCACCGCGTGCCGATCTGGTTATCCAGCGCCCAGAAGTAGCACTTGGCCCCTTTCAGGTCGAGCCGGTCGCCGCGCAGGTACACCGACACTTTGGCGTCGCGCAGGTCAAGCTGATCGCCCTTCACCCAATTGCGATAAACGATAAAGGCCAGAATCGAATTGGGCTGTTCGGGCGTGTCGATCCGCCAGCGCGAATCGTCGCCCCAAACGTACCCGCTGTTGCGGACGCCGCCCGCCTTCTCCCAGGTGACCGGGTAGAAGACGTTCTGCGAACCCGAACCGCCGTTGTAGTCGTACACCTGCCACCCTTCGGGCCCGCTGTCGAACGTGTTCCGCAGGCGGCGGGCGGACGCGCCCTGCATCAGGAGCGCCGCGGCGCAACACAGGGAGACGGAGGTGGTCATGAATCGGCAAGGGCGCCCAGTCATGAGAATCAGAATATCGGAAAACGCGGCGGCCACCACGTCCCTGTCCAGTATTTCGGACGGCTTTCGCCTGGAAGAAGCGGCCGGGCGTAGGCTCACTGTCCGGCAAGCCGGTGCGGCTCCGCTTGGTCCTGAAGGAAGCCGGCCTTTCCGCGCTGCGTTTCCGCTGGTCACGCCCGCACCAAGCTTAGGGCGTTGCCGCCGCTGTCTCTAGCGGCGCGTACTCCACCTGATACATGTCGTAGGGCGTGCGGCGCATGCCCAGCCGTTCATAAGTGCGGCGGGCGGCTTCATTGTTCCGTTCGACGTACAGCCGGAGCCCGCACGCGCCGGCGGCGCGAGAGGCGTCCTGGATGTGCGCGAACAGGCGGCGGAACACGCCCCGCCCGCGGTACTCCTGGTGGACGTAGACGCTTTGGATCCACCAGAAGGTGGCGTTCCGCCAATCGCTCCATTCGTAGGTGACCATGGCTTGGCCGACGACACGCCCTTCATGCTCAGCGACAAAATACAGGCCCTTGTTTTTGTCGCGCAGGATCGCCAGCACGCCGGCGCAGACGCGTTCCGTATCGAGCTCGAGGTGTTCGGTCTCGCGAGCCATGGCCGCGTTGAAGGCGGCGATGGTCTCCGCGTCGGGGGGTTGAGCCCGGCGTACGTCGAGGATCATGCCGTCAGGATAACGCGCAGGCCGGCGCCGCGCCGGACTCAGCGGGCCGTCACAAGGCGCTAGGCCCGGCAGGAATTGGTGAACCACACCGCGAGCGTTCTCCAATCCCGGGCCGGACGTTGCGAAACCGGACGGCGTGAGGGTCAACCGGCGCGGCCACACGCCGCGCGAATTCCATCCACCAGACGGCGTTTCGACCTCCAAGCGGAGACCTTCGCCGGTGGTTTCCGAAGCATGCCGTCGTCCTCTCTCGAATCGACGCAGAGAAGTGGGCGGCCCGGGCGCGGCCCTTGCCTAGGTGCGTGGGGTCGGGACCGGCCGCCCGCAAGCTCAAAAGAATAGTTTGAGAACGAACTGGACCTCGCGAGGACTGCGCGCTCGCGTGATGCGCCCGAAGTCCTGACCGGCCGAAATGTCGCCGACCGGGTTGAAGAACTGCGCCTTGTTCAGAACGTTGAAAATCTCCGTCCGGAACTCGAGACGCTTGCCCTCGTTCAGCTGGAAGTTGC
>Ga0272446_1000173_pt1 | contig 95989 bp, 83 predicted proteins | sample YNPCB0061_FD_194587 | JGI IMG/M metagenome (GOLD analysis project Ga0272446, IMG submission 194587) | Hot spring microbial mat communities from Yellowstone National Park, WY, United States - YNP-CB-006-1 | ecosystem: Environmental > Aquatic > Thermal springs > Hot (42-90C) > Sediment | place...
CGCGGCCTGTCGCGCGTCATCCAGTTCAACCTCCGCGTGGACTTCTAGTCCCTTCGGCCTCCTTCACCTCACGGCCCGGTTCGCCCGGCGGCGGACCGGGCCGATTCGTTTTACACTGTGCCCATGACCGCCCGCCTGATCCTCTCTCTCGCCCTGTGTGCCTGCCTGGCGCCCGCACAGAACCTCACTCCCGAACAGCGCGCCGACGACCTGAAGATGCTCGCCGCGCTCTATGCCAAGCAGTACGGCCCCTACGAGTGGAAACGCGACGTCATCGGCTTCGACCTCTACAATCTCCGCCCGTGGCTGGAACGCGCCGAGGCCATCTCCGATGACATCGAGTTCCTGGATCTGCTGGTCGAATACGTCGCCTCGCTCGATGACGCCCACGACGTCGTCAGCTTCCCTTTCACCTTCTCCGCCACGCTGGGCTTCACGGCGGATCTCTACGACGGGCGGGCGCTGATCGATTCGATCAACCGCTCGCAACTGCCCGCTTCCCGGTACCCCTTCGCCATTGGCGATGAACTGGTCAGCGTGGACGGCATTCCCGTCGCCGAGTGGATCGAGCGCCTGCGCAAGTACTCGATCGCGGCCAACCCGCGCTCCACCGCCCGCAACGCCGTCGCGCGCATCACCACCCGCCCGCAATCCCGCATCCCGTGGGCCCATCGCATCGGCGACACCGCCGAGGTTGTCATCCGCCACGCCTCCGGCGAAGAACGCACTTATACGATCCCCTGGAGCAAGACCGGCATGCCCGTCACCGAGGGCGGCCCGCTGCCCTCGCCTTTCGGGCGGGCCGCCTCGCAAAGCCGCGCCGCTTCGCTGTTCGAGTACGAGGACAGCCTCGAGCCCTGGCAACGGCCCCTGGCGGAACTGCTCGAAGCGCGCATCGACGACACCAGCATGGCCGTCATCAACCCCGGCTTGCGGCCCGTCTTCGCTCTGCCCCGCGGCTTCGAGACGCGGCTGGCCGGCAATGCTTCCACCGACAGCTTCATGACCGGCTCCTACACCGCCGACGGCCTGCGTCTCGGCTTCATCCGCATCCCCAACATGAGCCCGTCGCTCGGCACGTCCGCCGCGCTCCAGCAGTTCGACCGCGAAATCGCCTGGATGGAGGAAAACACCGACGGCCTCGTCATCGACGTCATGCGCAATCCCGGCGGCAGCGTGTTGTACGTCGAAAACCTCTGCCAGCGGCTCATTCCGTATTCCTTTCGCTCGATCGGATTCGAGCTCCGCGCCACGGCCGGCGACGTGGCCAGCTTCGGCGCCACGCTCGATTCAGCCCGCCGCGCCAATCTGCCGGACCACATCATCGCCGGCTACGAAGCCCGCTACAACGACGTGCTGATGGCCTACCGCGAGAACCGCGGCCGCACAGGCCCCATCTCGCTCACCCAGCCGTGGCTGTGGATGGAGCCTGCGCGCACGGTGTACACAAAGCCCATCGTCGTGCTCATCGACGAGTTCTCCGCCTCCGGCGGCGACGCTTTTCCGGCCACGCTCCAGGACAATCAGCGCGCCCTGCTGGTCGGCATGCGCACGATGGGCGCGGGGGGCAACGTCGTCGACCGCAGCGGCACATGGTACGCCGAGGCGAACACGCGCGTGACGCGCTCCCTCATGCACCGCCGCTTCGACGTCGCCACGCCGGAGTTCCCGCCGGCGCCCTACATCGAGAATGTCGGCGTCCGCCCTGACGTCCAGCTCGATTACATGACCCGCGACAACCTGTTGCAGAGCGGGCGCCCGTTTGTCGAGGCCCTCACCGCCATCGCCGCCGATCACATCCGGCGCAACCGTTGAGGCACGCGCCCCCGCGGACTCACTTGACCGTGTGGTCCAGCGGCCGCCCCGTCTTCTCGTACAGGCTCCGCCGCGCTTTTTTGTCGCCTTCCAGAATCTTTCGCGCCGCCGCCGCCACCACGTCCGCTTTCGCGCGCGGCACCACCACTACGCCGTCGCTGTCCGCCACCACGATGTCGCCCGGCATCACCAGCACGCCGCCCACCGTCACCGGCTGGTTGTAGCTCTCCACCCACACGCGCCCGGGGTTGATCCCGCGCGTGTACTGCCGCTGATAGATGGGGATCCGCTGCAGGATGTTCTCATCCGAATCGCGGCAGCCGCCGCTGGTGACGATGCCGCGCATGCCGCGCGAGAACCAGTTCAGCGCGTTGTTCGAGCCGCAGAAGCCGCTGTCGTGCGTGCCCTGCGCGTCGATCACCAACACCGCTCCCGGGCTCAACCAGCGGGCGAACTCCTCCGGCGTCTTCTGGCTGTACCACTGCCCTTCCCACTTGGCGAACGCCTCATGGCTCGGAAAGTCCGGCGTGCGCCCCTGGGCGGGCACAATCCGCAAGGTCACCGCAAAGCCGGTGATGCGGTGTTTGAACTCTTTCTCGTCGCGCCACATCGGCAGAATGCCGGCGTCCATGATCATCACGTTGGCCAGTCCGGCGATGTCCAGCCCGTCGTTGACGTCCGCCACACGCAAGCCGTCGAACAGCTTCAGCAGCCGCTCGTTCTCCGCCCCCTCAAACGGCTGCACCGGCAGATATTGCTTCGTGAAAGGCGGCTGCGGCTGGGCCAGCAGCGCCAGAGGCAGGAGCATTGTCAGGAGTCTGGGAGCCATTTCTCGATCCTTCCGTCTGATATCCTGATAGGGAGCACTTCATTCTACTTCCAGAGAGGATACTCCTGAATGGCACTGAAAGTCGCGATCAACGGGTTTGGCCGCATCGGGCGCAACGTCCTGCGGGCCGGGTACAAGAATCCTGACATCGAGTTCGTCGCCACCAACGACCTCACCGACACCAAGACGCTGGCGCACTTGCTCAAGTACGACTCCGTCCTCGGCCCGCTCGACGCCGAGGTCAGCGCCGGCCCGGATTCGATCACGGTGAACGGCAAGACGATCAAGGTCTTCCAGCAGAAGGATCCCGCCGCCATCGACTGGTCCAGCCTCGGCGCGCAGATCGTCATCGAGAGCACCGGCAAGTTCACCGACGCCGAAGCAGCCAAGGCCCACCTCAAGGGCACGGTGAAAAAGGTCATCATCTCGGCGCCCGCCAAGAACGAGGACATCACTATCGTGATGGGCGTCAACCACACGGCCTACGACCCGGCCAGGCACCACATCGTCAGCAACGCAAGCTGCACGACCAACTGCCTGGCGCCCTTCGTCAAGGTGCTGCACGAGCAGTTCGGCATCGAGAAAGGCTCGATGACCACCATTCACAGCTACACCAACGACCAGAACGTGCTCGACTTCCCGCACAAGGATCTGCGCCGCGCCCGCGCCGCCGCCATCAACATGATCCCCACCACCACCGGCGCCGCCAAGGCCATCGGCCTTGTGATGCCCGAGCTCAAGGGCAAGCTGGACGGCTATGCCATGCGCGTGCCCACGCCCAATGTGAGCGTCGTCGACCTGGTGGCGCTGCTCAAGAAGAACACGACCGCCGAAGAGATCAACGCCGCGCTGAAGGCCGCCGCCGAGGGCCCGATGAAGGGCATCCTCGCCTTCACCATGGATCCGGTGGTCTCCACCGACATGCTGCGCAACCCCAACTCCTCGATCGTCGACGGCCAGATGACCAAGGTGCTCGACGGCAACCTCGCCAAGGTGGTCTCCTGGTACGACAATGAGTGGGGCTACTCCTGCCGTGTCGTCGATCTTTGCCTCTACATGGCGTCCAAGGGCCTCTAAGGCTCTCTTCTCCTTCCAACTGCCCCGCGAAGCCCCGCAGGCGCAAGCCGCGCGGGGCTTCGCCGTTTGGCAATCCCCGCGCATGGTACACTCGCGGCGATGATCGCGGAAACGGCCGCCCTGTTCGTGGGCGCTGCGGGCGTTCTCGCCTACGGCGCGCGCGGCCGCTCCGCGCAACTGTTCTGCCCCTCGCTCTGGCGCGGCCCAAAAACACGGCGCGCCCTCGCGCTCACCTTTGACGACGGCCCCAGCGAGTCCACGCTGGATCTGCTCAGCCTCCTGCACACCTGCCGGGTGCGAGCCACGTTCTTCCTGCTTGGCCATCATGCCCGCCGCCTCCCGCGCATCGTCGCACGCTGCGTCGAGGAAGGACACGAGCTCGGCAACCACTCGGACCGCCACCACGGCTTCTGGCTCCGCTCGCCGCAGTTCATCCGCGACGAAATCACCCGCGCGCAGGAGTCCATCGCGCGCGTCGCCGGCTCGCCGCCGCGATGGTTCCGCGCCCCCTATGGCGTGCGCTGGTTCGGCATGCGGCCGGTGCTGCGCGAACTCGGCCTGACCCATGTCGCCTGGACGGTCCTCGCCCGCGATTACGCCCTCGACCCCGGCGGCATCGCCGCCCATGTGGCGCCCCGCGTGCGCCCCGGCGCCATCCTGTGCTTCCACGACGGGCGCGAGATGCGCCACCACCCGGACATCTCTTCCACTCTGGCAGCCCTCGAGACGCTCCTCCCGCGCTGGCTCGACGAAGGCTACGAGTTTCTCACCCTCAGCGAACTCGCCCGAACCGGAGGCCAGGCGCCGCAGTGACCGCACACGGAGCGCGCCCGCTGCGCGAAACCCTGCGGCTGTGGACGCCGGCGGCCGCCATGCTGCTGGCGTCGCTCATCAGCTACATCGACCGCAACACGCTGGCCCTGCTCGCGCCTACCATCCTTGCCGAATGCCGCCTCAGCGCGGAGCAGTACGGCTGGATCCTTTCCGCGTTCTCCCTCGCCTACATGGCGGGCAACCCGCTCTGGGGCCGCTGGCTCGACCGCGCGGGCGTGCGCCGCACCATGGGCGCCGCAGTCACCCTTTGGACCGCCGCCTCCGCCGCGCATGCCTTCCTTTCCAGCTTCTGGACCTTCGCCGCCGCCCGAGCGCTGCTCGGCTTCGGCGAAGGCGCCACTTTCCCCGGCGGGCTGCGCACCGTGGTGCAGACGCTGCCGGAAGGGCTCCGCAGCCGCGGCGCGGCGCTCGCCTACAGCGGCGGCTCTCTCGGCGCCGTGCTCACGCCGCTCATCATCACGCCCGTTTACGCCGCCTTCGGCTGGCGCGCCGCGTTCGTGTTCACCGGCTGCATCGGCGCGCTCTGGCTGCTGCTGTGGCGCCACGTGAGCCGGCGGCCGGAACTTGGCGCCCCGCGGGCCGCCGCACCGCAACAGGCTGCACAGCTCAACTGGCGCGACCGGCGGCTGTGGGCCTTCATGGCCTCCTACGCCCTCGGCTGCCTGCCCCTCGCCTTTGTCCTCTATCAGGCCCCGCTCTACTTCGGCCGCGCCCTGGGCAAAACGCAAGTCGAGATCGGCCACGTGCTTTGGATCCCTCCCCTCGGCTGGGAGTGCGGCTACTTTTTCTGGGGCTGGCTGTCCGACCGCCTGGCGCGCGGGCGCCAGGATGCGGCGCCGGTCTTCCGCGGCCTGACGCTGGCGGCGCTGGCAGGCACTCTCCCGCTGGCCTTCGGCGCGCGCATCCACTCCTTCGGCCTCCTGCTCGCTCTGCTGTTCTGGGCCATGTTCATAGCCGGAGGCAACGTGATCGTCAGCCTCAGCTATGCCACGCGCGTGGTTGCGCCGCAGCACGCCGGCCTCCTGGCCGGCTTGGGCGCGGGCTCGTGGTCGGCTTTCGTCGCGCTGGCCATGCCCTTCTTCGGCCGGCTGATGGATCAACGGGCGTGGGAGGCGGCCTTTCTCGCCGCCGCCGCCATCCCGGTGGCGGGATTCCTGCTTTGGCTGGCGTTGGCGTGGCGCCCGGTTCAGCCTGCCGGCTGCCGCACGTAAGGCGCCAGCAGCTCCTGCAGCCGCGGTGTGCGCGGGTAGGCATGGCCCATGTACTGGCGGAAGCCCTCGGCCCATTCCACCCCGCACAGCCGCCCGCGGCTCCGGGTCCACTCTTCCATCGTCTCCAGGTAGTCGTCCATGCCGTGCTGCCGCTTCAGCCACTCCCGCTGGCTCGAGTGGGCGGCCAGCATGCGGCGCTTGGTCTCCATGACGCTGCCCACGTCGATGAAGAAATGCGCCGGCACGACCTGCCCTTCCCGGTCGATGCCTTCCGCCGGATCCATGTAGTACAGGTGCGGGATGGCCGGGAGCGCGGGCGATTGATCGTAAGCCTGCGTGTGGTAGTTGGGCGCGGAGGCGCCGAAGCAGGCATCCGTCACCAGCCGGCTGGTGGCTTCGTGGTCGCAGTGGTAATCGCGCGGAGACGCCGTCAGCACCACGTCGGGGCGAAACCGCCGGATCGCCGCCGTCACCCGCCGGCGCGAGGCGTCGTCCTCGAAAATCGAGAGGTCCTTGAAGCCGAGCACGTGATGCTCCGCCCCGATCACCGCCGCCGCGCGCTGCGCTTCCAGGCGCCGGATGTCGGCGATCTCTTCCGGGCTGTGCTCCGTGCTGCCGCAGTCGCCCGACGTCATCGTCAGGATCACCACTGTGTGACCCTGCTGCCGCAGCAGCGCCAGCGTGCCGCCCGCGAGAAACTCGGCGTCATCGGGGTGGGCGTGGATCAGAACGATTCTCATGACGATGCTTCCGCGCTCACCCTCGCCAGCTCGCACTCGCAGCAGTCGCTGCACCGGCGGCATTTGCCGCAAATGTGGTTGTCGCAGGCGTCCTTCGTGCACCAGACGCAGATGCGCGAGGACGGCTCCCCGCAGATGCTGCAGACAAACGCCGGCGGCGCCGGCTCCGTCACTTGCGCGGCGCCTGCTTCAACATCCGTTCTCTGCACCGTTGCGCCTCCTGTTCGGCTGTCTCCCATTCGCGCTCCCGCACCGCCGACAGCTCCAGCACATGGCGTCTCAGCCATTCGCGGTCCGCCGCGGCTGCCAGTTCGCTTTCCACCAGGTCCGCCACCGCCGGGTTCTGATACCGGCGCACCGCCTCGTTCAAAGACTGCGCCATGTTGATGAACGACTCCAGCCGCACCAGCGTCTCCACCGCGACGGTCAGTCCGTTCGGCTTGTCGGCCAGCCGCGCGGCGGCGTGCAGTGCGTGATCCAGCATCTCCAGGCTGTCCTTGTGCTGCTGCTCGTACTGCTTCGGCGCTCCCGCAGCCGTCCACCGTTGCGGTTGCAGCCGTTCGATCAGCGGACGCACCCGCTCCAGCCCTTCCGTCAGCTTGACCACGCGCGGTTTCAGCTCCCAGTCCGGCAGCAGCCCGGCGTCGGGCGATGGCGCGGCGTTCTGCTGCATCAGCAGCAGGATGGCAAGTTGGGCGAACACTCTGCTGCCAGTGTACCTGCAAAAGGGGAGTCTCGCGGGGCGGCCGCAAAACCGGCGCCGCTCAGTTGCCGGGCGGCGGCGGAGGCGGAGGCGGAGGAGGAGGTGTCGCGCCAGTGTCGCCCGGCAGCCCGCCGCCCGCAGGCGGCGGCGGCACGGGCACGCCGGTCGGCGCGCCACCCCCGCCTCCCGGGAGCCGGGGAGTCCGAACGAGGATCTGCCAGACGATGTCGGCCATGAACTGCATCACGCGCCCGCGGTCCAGCCGCCGCAACGCCGACAGCGGACTGTTGCGGTACACCACCAGCTCTTCGCCGGCATTCAGAATCTTGGGGTCGCCATCGCGCGGCAGCAGGCGGTGTTCCACCGCCACCTGACCTTCTTCCACGACGATGTGCGTCGTCTCATCCGAGGGGTCCACGCTGACGTCGAACACCGTGCCGCGGACCGAGATCACAGCCGTCGGCGTGTGCACGCGGTTGAAGTTCGGCGCGCCGCCCAGCTTCTGGATCTGCACCCGGATCCGCCCCAGCCAAACGTCCACCAGGTCCTTCCAGTTCCCGCTGTTGGCGCGGAACGTCACCCGCGAGTTGGGGAACACTTCAAACGTGCTGCCGTCGGCCACGCGGAACACCGCATAACCGTCCGGCCCCGTCACGACGATCTGCTGCGGCAGCACCAGGTCCCCTGAATTCACCGCCCAGAGAGAACTGTCCCGCAGCAGCGAGACGTTGCCCTGCACCATCACCGCTGTCGCTGCGGCGGCGCTCGCGGAGCTGTTCCAGAACTGCGCGCACACCGGCAGAGTGCAGATCGTGAGCAGCGAAATCATCGCCGCCCACCGCGCGGACGGCAGGTGCACGGTCCTCGTCATTGGGACCTCGAAGCTCTAATGTACCACCAAAATTGCTCAGCAAGAATAGGTCCGGAACCTGAAATCGGAGAAATGTCAACAGGATGTATGAAGCAACCCGGCCGGCCGGCCGATCTTGTCAGGGTAGAATGGACGCAGGCGTGAGTCGAACTGCCACATTCGCTCTTCTGGCGGCCTTCACTGCCGCGATGCCTGCGGCGCAGGCGCAGGCCTGGTCCTGGCGCCGGATCGGCAACACCTCCCTCGTGGCCGGCCAGGCTTCCGCCGCCGGAGGCCCGGCTGAGCGCGTCTGGTTCGGCCCCTCGGCCACGCTGTTCGCCCAGTTGCCGGACGGCCGGGTCTTTTCCCTGAACAGCGCCGGCCAGTGGGCCCCCGCCGAAAGCGCACGCCCCCCGCAGACACAACCGCCCGGCAGCGCCGCGCCCGAGCCGGGCGCGCGCATCGTATCCGCGGGAGCAGCCCGCTACGCCGGCGGCCGCCATGTCTGGCGCTCCGACGACGGCGGCGTTTCCTGGAAAAATGTCACCGCCTGGGCGGGCGGCTCCCTGTTGGGCGGCGACGTCCGCGATCTCGCCGCCGATCCAGGCGACCCGGAACGGCTGGCCGTGGCTGCAGACTCGGGTGTTTGGATCTCCCACGACGGGGGCCGTTCCTGGACCGGCCTCAATGAGGGCCTGCCCTCCTTGCCGGTGCGCCGGATCCTGGCCGCTCCATCGGGCAGCCGCGGCGTGCGCATCGCCATCGAACGCGCCGGGCGGCTGGAGGAATTCGAGTGGCTCCCGGGCCAGCGGCTCGGGTGGTTTCCCGCCGCCGAGCTCTTGCTGGAGCGGGAAGAGGCGCTGCGGCAGCGCTGGAGCCGCGAGCTCGGAACGCCGATCACCGCCATCGGCCAGGCCGGTGGCGCGCTGTATCTCGGCGATGCGCGCGGCCGCCTTCTCACGAGCGCTGATGGGGGCCGTACCTGGCGAACCTTTGAAGCGCCCGGCGCGGGCGCCGTGCTCCGGATCTGGACCGACGGAGAGGATGGCAGCGCGGCGCTCGCCGCCCTCGCCGCAGGCGCCGAGGATGCTCCCCGCTTGCTCCGCACGCTGAACGGAGGCGCCTGGTGGGACGATCTTTCCGCGGGGCTTCCGTCCGGCAACGTGTATGCCGCGGCCGCGGATCGCGACACCGGCGCCATTTACGCCGCTGCCGATGCCGGATTGTTCTGGACGCTGGGCAACCTGCGCAACCCTGCCCCTCCCACGCCTTGGCAGCCTGCCGGCGCGGGATTGCCGCGCGCCGCCGTGCGCGACGTGCGCCTCGACGACGGCGGCCTCACGCTGCTGGCAGCCGTGGAAGGCCATGGCGTTTTCGCCGCCCCCGCGCCCCACCGCCGCCGAGCCCCGCGCCTCGTCCACAGCGCCGATCTCGCCTCCAGGCCCGCTGCGCCGGGCGCGCTGATGACCCTGGTGGGCGCGCGCGCCGCCTCGGCCGCCGCGGGCGGACGCCCCGCCGCCCTGCTCGACAGCAGCGGCGATCAGTCGCAAATCCAGCTCCCGTTTGAAATCACTGGCGCCTCCGTGTCTGTCTCCGTCGACACGGGCGCGCGCCGCCTCGAATTCGGCCTCGCGCTGGCTCCCGCGTCTCCCGCCATCCTCATCGACCACGAAGGCACGGCCATGATTCTCGATGCCGACACGGGCGCTCCCGTCGAGTTGATGAACCCCGCGCGCCCCGGCATGACGCTCCAGATCCTGATGACCGGGCTCGGCCGCGTCACCCCTTCCTGGCCCGCCGGACTCGCCGCTCCGCTGGAGAACCCGCCCGCAGTGGAGGCGCCCGTCCGCGCCTGGCTCGGTTCTGTTCCTCTCGCGGTGCGCCGCGCTATCCTCGCGCCGGGTTATGCCGGCTTTTATCTCGTGGAAGCCGAGCTGCCCGCGCTGCTCGACGAAGGCATCCACGAGCTCGTCGTCGAGGCGGGCGGAATTCGCAGCAACCCGGTGCGCATATACGCCGTTCCATGACTATGGGAGGTCTGATGCAACTCTGGCGCTTCCTCTGTCCGGCGCTTGCCGCCGCCGCTCTCCTCTGGGCCCAGGACAAGGGCGAAAAGCTCGCCCCTTACTACCCGACCCCGGAGACCGTGGTCGAGCGCATGCTGAAGCTCGGCGAGCTGAAGCAAGGCGAGAAAATGTACGACCTCGGCTCCGGCGACGGGCGCATCGTCATCATGGCCGCGGACCGCTTCAAGGCCAACGCGGTCGGCGTCGAGTTCGACCAGGACCTCGTCAAGCAGTCGATGGACCGCATCCGCGCCCTCGGCCTCGAAAAGCGCGCCCGCATCATCCACGGCGACCTGCTGCAGCAGAACTACTCCGACGCCGACCTCGTCACCATCTACCTGCTGCCCTCCGCCGTCGAGAAGGCGAAGCCCCTGCTCGAAAAACAGCTCAAAAAGGGCGCGCGCGTCGTGGCCCATGACTTCGGCATCCCCGGCTGGACGCCCGCCAAAGAAGAACACATCGAGGACGACGGCGAAGGCCGCGCCCATACTCTTTACCTCTATGTGAGGTGAGGCCCGCATGATCCACGCCGACCAGATGGTGCTGCCTTACCTGTGGCGGCGCTATCTGAGCGTGCTGCGGGCTCTCGTCACCGGCGCCTGCCTCGGCATTCTCCTCGAAGAGGGCGGGCTTGAATCCGCCACCTGGATTTTCATCCTCTCCATCGTCACCGTCTACAGCCTCGTCTCCATCTTCTGGCGCTGGGCCGAGCGCATCGACCGGGGCGGCATTCTCAACACCGCCCTCGATGTCGCGGCATTCCTCCTGTGCGTGGTGCTGGCCGGCGAAGCGCGGTTCTGGCTCCAGGCCATCGCCGCCTTTTACCTCTTCCTCGCCGCCTCCACGCTGCTGGAGTGGCGCGACGTTCTGCTCACCACCGTGCTCACTCTCGCCTTCGTCAACAGCCTGAAGCCCGCCGGCATGGACCGTCTTCAGCCGCTGCTGCTGATTCTGGGCATGTTCGGCTGCATCGTCTCCCTGCAGCGCCAGAGCCTGCTCGAACGCCTCTCGGCCGCCTCCCGCCAGGCCGTCCTCAGCCGCCTCGAGGCGCAGAAGGCGCGCGAAGACGAGCGCGAGCGCATCGCCGCCGACTTCCACGACGGCCCCCTCCAGAGCTTCATCGCGATCCAGATGCGGCTCGAGATCCTGCGCAAAATGCTCGAGCGCAATTTCGAGGCCGGCATGCAGGAGCTGCGCGAGCTCCAGCAGATCTGCGCCCGCCAGGTGACGGAAGTGCGCAGCTTCATCCGCGGCATGCGCCCCGTCGAGGTCGACGGCGCGGGCCTCGCTGCCGCGCTGCGCTCCACCGCAGGCTTCTTTCAGAAAGACTCCGGCATCCCCACCTCCTTCCGCGCCGCGCCCGAAGCCATGCACGATGATCTGGAGGCCCGCCCCGAGATCATCCAGATCGTGCGCGAGGCGCTCAACAACATCCGCAAGCACTCGGCCGCCTCCCGCGCCGCCGTCTCCCTGGACCGCCAGAACGGCCAGATCCTGCTCCGCGTGGAAGACGACGGCACCGGCTTCCCCTTCGCCGGACGCTTCACACTGGAGGAGCTCGAGCTCCTCCGCCTCGGCCCCCAAAGCATCATGCGCCGCGTCCGCGCCCTCGACGGCAGCCTTGTCGTGGACTCCCACCCGGCGCGCGGCGCGGGGCTCGAAATCCGCCTCCCCGCCGAGGCGTGACTCGCCCGCCTCAGCCTCTACAATCGAAATCATGAGCACTGCTGCGCCCCGGCTCGCCACCCCCGAGCAACTCGAACTCTACGAGCCCGTCATCGGGCTCGAAGTCCACGTGCAGCTCGGCACGCGCACCAAGATCTTCTGCGGCTGCCCCAATGAGTTCGGCGCCGCCCCCAACACCAACGTCTGCCCTGTCTGCCTCGGCATGCCGGGCGCGCTGCCCGTGCTCAACCGCGCCGCCGTCGAGCTCGGCATCCGCGCCGCGCTCGCGCTGCATTGCGAGGTCCGCCGCCACAGCGTCTTCGCCCGCAAAAACTACTTCTACCCGGACCTGCCCAAGGGCTACCAGATCTCCCAATACGATCAGCCTCTGGCCGAAAACGGCTGGGTGGAAATCCAGACTCCCGCCGGTCCCCGCCGCATCGGCGTCCGCCGCCTCCACCTCGAAGACGACGCCGGCAAAAGCTCCCACGAGGGCTACCGCGACAGCGACCGCTTTTCCTACGTCGACCTGAACCGCACCGGCTCTCCGCTGGCCGAGATCGTCAGCGAGCCCGACCTCCGCAGCCCCGACGAAGCGTACGACTACCTCACCGAGCTCAAGCTCGCCATGCAGTTCGCCGGCGTCTCCAACTGCGATATGGAGAAAGGCAACCTCCGCTGCGACGCCAACGTCAGCGTCCGCCGCCGCGGCGCCTCCGCCTTCGGCGCCAAGGTCGAGATCAAGAACCTCAACTCCTTTCGCTTCCTCCGCCAGGCCCTGTTTTTCGAAATTTCGCGGCAGGTGGCCTTGCTTGAGTCCGGCGGCAGCGTCGTCCAGGAGACCCGCCTCTACGACCCCGGACTCGACGAGACCTTCTCCATGCGCAGCAAGGAAGAGGCGCACGATTACCGCTACTTCCCGGAGCCGGACTTGCTCCCTCTCGCGGTGAGCGAAGAATGGCTGGACTCCATCCGCCGCTCCATGCCCGCCATGCCCGCCGAACTGCGCCGCCGCTTTGTCGATGAGTACGGGCTGCGAGACTATGACGCGCAGGTGCTCACCGCATCCCGCGAACTGGCCGATTATTTCGAGACCGTGGCCAGGACATGCGGCGATGCCCGCGCCGCCGCCAACTGGGTCACGGGCGACCTCGCCGCGCTGCTCAACGCCGGCAACCTTGACATCACCCTCTGCCCGGTGCCCCCGGAGCAGCTCGGCGAACTGATCACGCTCATCCGCAACGGAGAGCTCACCGGCAAGCTCGCCAAGGAGATTCTGCCCAAAATGTTCGAGTCCCGCCTGACGGCGCGCGCCATCATGGAGCGCGAGGGGCTGCGCGCCCTCTCCGACACAAGCGAGATTGAACGCATCATTGACGAAGTGATCGCCGCCAACCCGAAACAGCTCGAACAGTACCGCGGCGGCAAGACCACGGTGCTTCAGTTCTTCGTCGGCCAGGTGATGAAAGCCACCCGCGGCCAAGCCAATCCCGCTGCCGTCGGCGAACTGCTGAAGCAGAAGCTCTCCTGACGCGCGAACAGCAAGCCCCTCCCGCCTTCGCGGCTGCAACATCCGGTTGGCCGGTCAACGCGCGGCCGCTACATCCACACCAGGGCGCAGAGCTGGACCTGGATGCCGGTCTTCTGCGGCTTGAGTTGAATTGTGTCGAACGATTCCTCCCCGTACTGCGGAAGGGCGGCTGCTTCCGCCTGCAACTGAGCGGAAAGAGCCTCGATCTGGGCCTGGATGGATTCGACGGTTTCCGCCGCCATGGCCACGTCGCTGCGCTCTTTCTGGAGCCGTGTCGCGGCGCGGGCGGCCGTCCCGATGCGGCCCACGTTGGCCGCGCTGATCGTCTTGCGGCCGGCGAACATGCCCAGCAGCGACGCGCCGATCGAGATCATCGATTGCATCGACTGCGCGGAGGCTTGCTGCTTCTCCTGCGCCACCTTCATTTCCGCGCGGCGCCGGCGTTCTTCCAGCGCGCGCAATTTGGGCTCGTATTTCGCCTCCAGTTTTGCGATTTGCTGGTCGCGCAACTCGCGGGCGGCTTGCTGCACTCGGATCCGGAAATCCCGCTCGCTCTCGCCCGGCTTCGCTGCCAGCCCCGTGGACGGGCTCCGCCACAGCGACAGAGCGCGGTTCTGATACAGCCACAGAGCGAAATCCTTCTGCCACTGCGCGTAATTCTTCGGCTGCGCCGCCGCGGCGGGCAACGGCGCAAACTCCGCCCCTTCCACCGGCCGTTGCAGCAACTCTTCGGCACGCAGCTCGGTCTCCTCGGCTTGCTGCCAATCCACCGGCACGGGGCCTTCCACGATCGGACATGCGAAGGCCGCCTTCTCCACCACGTCCACGCCCAGCTTCTTGTCGGCATACTGCAACTGCGCCACCCCCAGCAGGCGCGGTTCATATTGCAAGACGCCTCCGCTCAGCGGCGCGAAGTACTGCGGCACGCCCGGCGGCAGCACGGGCGGCGCGGCCCCTTGCGCCGCAGGGCGGGCCGATACCGTGACGCTGGCGGCGGCCATCGGGCGCATCATCCCCGGCGCTTCCTCCGGCGCCGCCTGCGCCTTCAGGCGGCGCAGCTCGGTGCGCGACATCGGACCGCGCAGATAACTCAGCGTCCACCGGGTCTGGAAGAGCACCGGCGCGTCCTGATGGACGTTGTTCATCAGAAAGACGCGGTTGCCGAGCCCGGCCAGCAGGCGCTCCATTTCCGGCCGGTTGAAACCCAGGCCGGAGGCCGCCGACGCGCCTTCCAGCCCTTCCAGCACCCGCGCCTTGTCCCGCTCCGTCTGCAGCCTGCCGATGAACCACGTGCCCGCGTTGGCCAGCCCCTTGTAGTCGAGATCCACCGGGTTCTGCGTGGCCAGCACCACGCCCAGCCCGAAGGCGCGCGCCTGCTTCAGCAGCGTGAGCAACGGCTGCTTGGAAGGCGGGTTGGCCACCGGCGGAAAGTAGCCGAAGATCTCGTCCATGTAGAACAGCGCGCGCAGGCTGGAGGTGCCGCTTTGCCGCCGCACCCAGGCGAGCAACTGATTCAGCAGCAGCGAGACGAAGAACATCCGCTCGGCGTCGTTCAGGTGCGCGATCGAGAAGATGCTGACGCGCGGCTTGCCGGAGGGCGTCCAGAGCATCGCGCCGATGTCGAGCGGCGCGCCTTCCCGCCACGCCTCAAAGCCCGGCGCGGCGAGCAGGTTGTTCAGCGCCATCGCCAGCGCGAAGCGCTCCTTCGATGGATAGAACGATTCCAGATCGAGCACGCCGAGGCGCGCAAACGGCGGCTGCTGCACCTGCTGGATCAGCGCGCCCAGATCCAGGCTGCGGCCCTCGCGCCAGGCGGCGTCCAGAATGGCGGAAAGCAGCACATGCTCGCGCGATTGCACCGGATCCGCCTCGATCCCGGCCAGCGCCAGCAGCGACGTGGCCGTGCCGGAGATGCGGTCGCGCAGCGCCTCGCGGTCGTCGAGCTCTTCCGGCAGCGGCGCGTCAAATGACTTGAGCACCGATACCGGAATCCCGGCATCCGAGCCGGGCGTGTAGACCGCAAACTCGCACGCCTCGCGCAGGCGGCGGATGCGCTCCGGCCCCTGGTCCCACTGCTCCAGCCCTTTGCGCCACTTCTCGGCCTCCATCGCCGCGAATGTGGCGGGATCCAGCCCCTTGTTGCGCGCCTCGTCGGCGTTGACCCACGGGGCGAATTCCTCCGGAGAAAGGTTCGGAAATGTGAGCAGAAGGTTGGACAGGTCGCCCTTGGGATCCACCACAATGGCGGGGATAGCATCAATGGCAGCCTCCTCGAGCAGCCCTATGCAGAGTCCCGTCTTGCCGGAACCGGTCATTCCCACGCAGACGGCGTGCGTGACCAGGTCCTTGCTGCGGTACAGGAAGGTTTCTCCTCCGGGCTGGAACCGTCCCAGATAAAATGCGCCGAGCTTCTCGTAATCGGGGAGCATGAGGGCCATTTTAGGCCGATTTCTCGTCCCGCGGCTTTCCTTCCTTCAGCCGCCGCTGCTCGCGCAGCGCCTTGCGGAGGACGAATTCGATCTGGGCGTTGAGGGAGCGCAAGTCGTCGTCGGCCCATTTTTTCAGGGCGTCGAGCACTTCGGCATCGATCCGCAACAGGAATGACTTGCGCTCCGCCATCGCCGCCTGTTTTGACTACTGGTAGAGAGTGCCCGTGTTGAGCACCGGTTGCGCCGCAGCCTCGCCGCACAGCACCACCAGAAGATTCTGCACCATCGCCGCGCGCTGCTCCCCGTCAAGCTGGATCACGTTCTTGTTGGCCAGCATCTCCAGCGCCATCTCCACCATGCCCACCGCGCCCTCCACGATCTTCTGCCGCGCGGCGATCACCGCGGCTGCCTGCTGCCGTCGCAGCATCGCCGCCGCGATCTCCGGCGCATACGCCAGATAGCTGATCCGCGCTTCCACCACATCCACGCCCGCCACGGCGAGCCGCTCCTGGATCTCGTCCTTCAGCCGCGCCGCCACTTCGCTGGTGCTGCCCCGCAGCGAGACCTGGTGATCCTCGTGCGCGTCGTAAGGGTAAGCGGATGCCATGTTGCGCACCGCCGCTTCGCTCTGCACGTGGACGTAGTTCTCGTAGTTGTCCACCTGGAAAATCGCCTCCGCCGTGTCCACCACCTTCCACACCACCACGGCGGCGATCTCGATCGGGTTGCCGTCGTGGTCGTTCACTTTCATCTTCGACGTCTCGAAGTTCCGCACGCGCAGCGATACCGGCTTCTTCGAGTAGAACGGGTTGGCGAACCGCAGCCCCGGCGCGTTCACCGTGCCGACGTACTTGCCGAACAGCGTGAGCACCACGCCCTGGTTCGGCTGGACGGTGAAGAAGCCCGCCCAGCACACGACATCGACAAGCAGAACAAAAACCCAGAACGCAATCCACCAGCCTCGCATATCCGGCGCCGCGTTCTTCGCCGCCCACACCAGCCCGGCGATGGACCCTGCAAAAATCAACAGCACCAGCAACAGAACGGGGATGCCGTTCCACGCTTCAATCACGCGCTCTTTCAACATAGGTTGATCCTCCAGATCTCTCGCGCAGCCCGGTTGGGCCCGCTACCACTATGATATCACTTCAGTATCAGATGTCAAGAGGAAAACCGAAATCCTCGCGGAAGCGCAAAGGAAATTCCGCCCCTGGAGGGCGGCAATGTGACCGGAGTCATGGCGCGGCGACGGAACCGCCCGTACAACAGGGATTGGCGAGGCGGAAGAAAGGAGTCAGGCCATGAAGCGTTTGTGGCTGGCCTTCGGCACAGTCATTGTTGTTTCGTTCTCGATCCTGGGATGGATCGGAACAAGGATTTACCAGGAGATGCCGCCAATCCCGGACCGCGTGGTCACGCGGGAAGGACGCGTCGTGATCGGCAACGGCGAGATCGGTCAGGGCCAGAACATCTGGCAAACGATGGGCGGGATGGAAGTGGGGTCGGTGTGGGGGCACGGCAGCTACGTGGCTCCGGACTGGACGGCGGATTCTCTGCGGCGCGAACTCGAGTTCGTGCTCGGCGAATGGGCGCGGACCGAACACGGAAAGCCTTACAAGGAGCTGGGCGCCGAGCAGAAAGGCGCGCTGCGGGCGCGCCTCGAGCAGACGTTCCGCGCCAACACCTACGACCCTGCGTCTCGAACCCTGGTCATCGACGAAGTGCGGGCGCGGGCGTTTGAATCGAACGTGGCGTACTACACGAGGCTGTTCGCGGAGGGCGAGCCGGCGTACGCGATTCCGAAGGGTGCCGTCCCGGATGCGGAGCGGGCGCGGAAGCTGGCGGCGTTCTTCTGGTGGACGGCGTGGTCGGCGTCGACCAATCGCCCCGGCGACACGATCAGCTACACGCACAACTGGCCGCATGAGCCGCTGGTCGGCAACGTGCCGACGGGCGAAAGCGTGCTGTGGACCGGAGTCAGCATTCTGATGCTGCTGGGCGGCATCTGCGCGATGGTCTGGTGGTACGCCTCGCAGCCGAAAGAGAAGCCGTTGGAGCGTCCGGCGGCGGACCCGCTGTTGCCGCTCGCGGCGACGCCCTCGCAGAAGGCAACGCTCAAATACTTCTGGGTGGTGGCGCTGTTGATTCTGGCGCAGATTCTGCTGGGCGTGGTGACGGCGCACTACGGCGTCGAGGGGGACGGCTTCTACGGCATCCCTCTCTCGAAGTGGCTGCCCTACAGCGTCACGCGGACCTGGCACATCCAGCTCGGGATCTTCTGGATCGCCACGTCATGGCTCGCCGCGGGGCTCTATATCGGGCCGCTGGTTTCAGGCTGCGAGCCGAAGCATCAGGCGCTGGGCGTGAACGTGCTGTTCGCGGCGCTGCTGGTGATCGTCGCCGGGTCGCTCGCGGGAGAGTGGCTGAGCGTGCACAACCGGCTCACCGACACACAGGCGTTCCTCTGGGGCCATCAAGGTTACGAGTACGTGGACCTGGGGCGCATCTGGCAAATCCTGCTGCTGGCGGGGCTGTTCATCTGGCTGTTTCTGGTGATCCGCGCGGTGAAGCCGGCATTCCGCAACGCCGGCGAGCAGAAGCCGCTGCTGTCGATTTTCCTGATGAGCGCAGGCGCCATCGGCCTCTTCTACGGCGCGGGCATCATGTGGGGCCAGCACTCGCATCTTTCGATGGTCGAGTACTGGCGCTGGTGGGTGGTGCACCTGTGGGTGGAGGGTTTCTTTGAAGTGTTCGCCACGGCGGTGATCGCATTCTTCTTCGCGCGCCTCGGGCTGGTGCGGCCCAGGCTGGCGGCAGAAGCGGCGCTTCTGTCGGCGGCCATTTATCTGGCGGGCGGCATCATCGGCACCTGCCACCACCTCTACTTCACGGGAACGCCGACCGTGGCGCTGGCGTGGGGTTCGGTATTCAGCGCCCTCGAAGTGGTGCCGCTGACCATGGTCGCCTACGGGGCGCTCGATGATCTGCGCCGCGGGAGCGCGACGGAGTGGGCGCGGCGCTACCGCTGGCCGATTTACTACTTCGTCGCGGTGGCGTTCTGGAACATGCTGGGCGCCGGCTTGTTCGGCTTCATGATCAACCCGCCCATCGCGCTCTATTTCATGCAGGGCCTCAACACCACGCCCGTCCACGGCCACGCCGCGCTGTTCGGCGTCTACGGCATGCTCGGCATCGGCCTGATGCTCGTGTGCCTGCGCGCCATGGGCCGGCGGGAGGAATGGAGCGACCGCGTGATGAAGTTCGCCTTCTGGGCCATGAACGGCGGGCTGTTCGCCATGACGGTCTTCAGCCTCCTGCCCGTGGGGCTGCTGCAGACGTGGGCGAGCGTGAACGACAGTTACTGGTACGCGCGGAGCATGGAGTTCCTGCAGACGCCGCTGATGCAGACCCTGCGGTGGATGCGCGCGCCCGGCGACACCGTGTTCGCCCTTGGCGCGGTGGTGCTCGTGTGGTTCGTGCTCAAAATCCGTCCGGCGGAGCAGAACTGAGCCTCCTCGCGCGGGGGAGAGGCTCAGTCCTCTCCCTCCCCGCCGGCGGCTGCCGCGGCGGCCTCTTCCTGCCAGCGGCAGGCGCCGCGGAACTCGCACCACTGGCAGAGGTCGGGAATCGCCGGGCGCACCTCGATGCGCCCGCTCTGGAACGCCTCGATCGCCTTGTTCGTCCTCTGCAACGCCACGTTGATCTCTTCCTGCGCAGCTTCCGGTGAATCGGCCCCGCGAATCTCGGCCCCGTCCTTCAACGCGACGAGATAAATGCCGGCGGGCTGCAGCCCTTCCTGCCGCGATAACGCTTCCGCGTACAGTCCGCCCTGCACCGAGATCTCGTCCCGCATCTTCACCGACGCCTGGCTCGAGTATTTGAAGTCGTACACCTCGCACTGGCCGTCGGGCGAAACGTCGACGCGGTCGGCGCGCCCGTGGATCTCGACGCCGGCTTCATGGAGTTGCAGCTTCTCTTCGATGCGGATCTCCCAGCCCTGGCGGATCTGCGCCGCTTGTGCGTAGGCGGCGAGGTGGCGCTTCATCGCGGCTTCGTCCAGGATCGTCTGATGCGTCGGCTTCAGCCCGTTGCACCGCAGTTCCCGGTCCCAATGTTCGCCGGTGATCGCCACGATGTCGCCGCCGCGGCGGTGATGCCACTCGGCGAGAATCTTGTGGGCGAGCGTGCCGTGGAAGCGCGCATCGAGCCGGTCGGACGGCGGCGGAGGCAGCGGCTCAAGCTGCATCGTATGCCGCGCGAAGAACTGGAATGGGCATTGCAGGAACGACTCGACCGCAGTGGCGGCAAGCCGCGCGTGGATGGCCCTGACTCCCTGCAAGGCTTCGTCCGACTGCAAGGCGGGCCTTGGCGCGGGCGTGGCGGCGCGCCGCGCGCGGATGCGCAGCCGGCGCGCCGGCTGCTCTTGCGCATGCATCACGTCCGCCTCTTCGAGCACAAAGGAGCGAAGGTTCGGATCGCCCTTCTCGTTGCGCTCGGGCCAGGAAAAGAAGAGTTTTTCCGTAGCCCGCGTGCGGGCGATCTCGAAGTGGAACCGCTCCTCCTCCTCCCGGTCGGCCCGGGTGCGCACGGGAATGCCCCGCTGCCGGAGTGCAAGCCGGATCTCCTCAGGCAGCAAGGGATCGGGAGAAGCGCTGCGGGGAAACTCGCCTTCAATCAGTCCGCAGACGAACACCACAGGCAACTCCCACTGCCGCGCCTCCTGCACATCGAGAAGGTGCACCACGTCCCGGCGCCCGTCGTCAGGATAGATCCGCGTCTCCTCGAGCGCGTCTTCCAGCGAACTCCAGAATCCGGCGAACGGGAGCGGCTCATCCGGCAGCAGCTCCGCCACAGCCTCCGCCGCGGACACGGCCGCGCGGAACGCTTGCGCGCGCATGCGGTAGTCCACAATCTCTTCGCGCGAAAGCGATCCGGCCGCCGGCGGCGGCTTGAGCAGCGCCGCTGTCTGCGGCAGCCGTTGCGACCACTCGCGCGGCCGGCACTGATCGGCCGCCCAGGACTCAAACGGCGCAAGCACGCCGGCGGCCGCCCCGACGGCTTGGCGGAGAGCGGCGAGCCCGCGGAAGGGCAGTTTCTCGATCGCCTCCCTCCACAGCTTCCCTTGCACCTCGCCGCTAACCAGGCAAAGCGGATGGCGGAGCAGCTCGAGCGCCGCTTCCCCGTCCCACCCGCTGCTGACCGCCGCGGCGAAGCGTTGCACCAGAACGCCTGCGGGTTCGCGGAGAACCGCGCGGCCGAAGTAGGCGCGCGCGGGAATCCCGGCGCGCCCGAGCGTGCGCTCGAGCAACGCCAGATAGCCTTCCTCGCTGCGCACGATGACGCCCATTTCGCGCCACGGGCGTCCGCGGTCGTGTTCATCAATGATCTGCAACGCGATCTCCTCCGCCTCGCGCTCGCGCGAAACAGCGCGGATGAGGCGGATCGCCGCCTGGGCGCGGCACGGAGCGAGCCGCTCGATATGCGCGCCCGCGCGCCGGAGCGACTCCTCGTTCGCAGCAGCCCCTGCCCACTCCGGCAGTGTCAGCGTAAGCTGCGTCTTTTCCCGTAGCGCATCGATCAAGACAAGTTCGGCCTGCGAAAAGAGCGTGAATCCATCGAACCACGCCGCTGGAACGGCCGCGCTTCCGTCCCGCACGCGCGCGGCCGCTTCCATCAACAATTGCGCGCGCAGGCGCAGCCCTGCCTGTACCAGCGCCATTTCGAGGGCTTCATAAATGGCGCCGAATTGCGGGTCGAACCGGCGGTCCAGGCTCGCCAGCGACATCCACTGCAACGCTCCGCAGCCGGAGTTGGCCAGCTCTTCGGCGGCGGAGGCGATCGCCGATGCCAGCCCCGGAGCATCGCGCAGCTCCGGGTACAATTCAGGCCTCTTCGCGAGCTCCTGATCCACAAGCAGCGCCAGCGCGCTTGCATCCGCTGTCTGGACACCCGGCGCCAGACCGGCGGCGAAATGCGAGAGCGTGGTGACCCAAGAGGGCGGAATGGCTGCGCCGCGCCGGGCGAGCTCGTGTTGCAGGTGCTTCGCCATCGTGGCCGTGGGCGCCACGAAGCGCGCTTCCCGGTGGCGCGCGGCCTCGCAAAACTCCTCGATCGCTCTCGTGGTCTTGCCGGAACCGGGCGGGCCGAGCAGCAGCCTCATGCCGACAGGGTACAACGCCTGCGCCGCGGTCAGCGCCCGGAGAGTTTTTGCATGAGCTGCTGGCTTTGGCTGTTCAGCGTGCTGAGCTGCCGCAGATCCTCCTCGGCGGCGAGCACCGCGGTCTGGATGCGGGAGATGTCGGCGATGGCGGCGGCGGGGTTGTCGCGCTGCGTGTCGAGACGCACGGAGAGGGCGCGGAGTTGATCGGTGATGTCGCGGTAGCGGCGCTGCAGCGAAGTGACAGTGTTCTCCCGGCGCCGGTTCAGCTCGATGAGGTCCGCGACGGCAGGCCCCAGAGCGCCCGCCCGCTGGCTCGCCGCCTGCAGCTCTTCCCTCGTCTTGCGGAGCGAGGCCTCCAGCTGGGCGATGCGTTCGTTCTTGGCCCTGATCTCGGCCTCCATCGCCTGCACGACGCGGCGGGTGTGGTCCAGATCCTCGTTGAGAGCGGCTTCCGCGGCGGTGAGCCGCTTGTTTTCCGCCGTGACGCGCTCAAGCGAAGCTTCGATCTCGGCGATGCGGTTGCGGGCTTCCGTGAGAGACGTTTGGGTTTCCGTGAGCCGGGCTTGCGCGGCGGTGAGCTCGCGGATGGCGGCCAGGCGGCGGGCGTCCTCGGCCGCACGAGAACTGGCGGCGGGCGCCGGCGCGGGAATCCCCCGCTCGGCGAGCTGCCGGCGAAGCCCCTCGTTTTCGAGCAGCAACGCATCGGATCGCTCCCGCTCCCGGGCGGTTTCCGCCTTCGCCTTGTCGATCTCCTGCTGCATCTGGGCGCGCACCTGCATGCGCGTGCGCAGCAGCCATGCGCCTGCGGCGAGCGAAAGCCCCAGCAGGACGGACAGCGTCACCAGTGCGGGGTTTCGCATACGCTCAATCCTAGCCGAAGCGGGGCCCGGCGCGGCGATTTTTGTTTCACGCCCATCAGTCGTGGCTCCAGGCCTGCGCCGTCATGCGCGCGCGGTATTGCAATTCCACGCCGGCGCCGGAGAGCTGCAGAGTCACGTTTTTCGGCAGACCTTCCGGCAGGCGCAGGTCGATCGAGTGCATCGTGCGGATACGCTCAAATGCGGCGGCGACGGCTTCCGGAATCTCGGTGAGATTGCGGCAGAACCACGCCTGCCCCCCGGTGGCCTCGACGATCTGCTGCAAGCCGGTCTGATACGCCTCGTTCAGCCGGTCGCGCCGGAAGGCGAGGTGGACGGCGAACACCGGCGCATCGCTCGGCGAGAGCGCGGCAGCCAGGCGGGCGGACTTCTCGCGCACCAGCGCATCGGGAAAGCGGCGCGACAGGTCGCGCGTGTCGCTGTAGTTGATGACCGGGTTGGTGAAGTCCTCGCGGTAATTGCCGATCTCGGAGTCCGTCAGGTACAGCACGGCGGTGCGGACCGGCGCCTTGTGGGCCAGCCCTGCGGCGAGGCGCGCGGCCGCATCGACGGTTTCCAGAAATCCCGCCCGTCCGGTGGTGGGGGCGTTCTGGATGGCGCTGATGGCGGCAGCGCGGTCGGGCGAGGGATCAGCCAGAACCCGCAGCCCGTCCTGCGCGCTCAGCACCCCGGCCCATACGCTGGCCGGGAGTTGCTCAATGGCCGAAGCCGCCGCTTGCCGGGCTGCGTCAATCCGCGTGATGTCATCGGCAAGGTCGAGCACCAGCAAAAGCAACAGATCGTCCTGCGGGGAAAGAACGCGCTCGATGGCCGCCGGCCGGCCCTCCACCGTTGCCTTGAGCCCTTCCGCAGATCCGGAAGCCAGCCAAGCGGCGATTCGCTTGCGCCTCCCGCGCGACGGGGCCGGCGGCTTGGGGGCCGCCGCTACGGCAGCGGCGAGCAGCAACAGGTGCAGCCGGCGCGTCATCAGAAGCTGAACCTCAATCCGAGCTGCACGACGCGCCCGCCGCGCGAGCCGATGATGCGGCCCGCGTTGGCGTTCGGCGATGAGGACGGCCCGATCACCACGTCAGGATCGGTCCAGTTGGCGTGGTTGACCCAGTTGAAGCCGGACGCGGTGAATTCCACCGAGCGCTCCTGATCGATGGGGAACCGTTTGGAAACGGAGAGATCGTGGTTCTGCGAAATGGGGCCGCGCAGGAACGGGTGCGTGCGGGGTCCGACGCCCATTTCAAAGTCCGGCGGGTGCGCGAAGGCCTCCGGGTTGAACCACAGTTCCGGCCCGCGCTTCGGCACGCGCGGGTCCGCGCCCGCGACAGGGTTCACGCGCACCGTGCGCAGCACGCCGCCCGTATTGTTGAACTGCGCGCGCAGCGCCAGCGGCTCGCCGGAAGCCACCGTCGAAATGGCCGAGATCGACCAGTTGCCGGCCAGATAGCCGCGCCAGTCCGAAAAATTCAGCAGCGGCTTGCCCGTGCCAAAAGGCAGTTCGTACATGCAGGAAAAAGAGAGGCGGTGGGGATTGTTCCAGGCCGTGAGCGCCCACTCGTTCCTGCGGTTGAACTGATCCTGGCGGCCGTAGGGGCCGGAATAATCGTCGAACTGGCGCGAGTATTCGTAGGCTGCGTTCAGCGAAAGCCCCTGCCCGGTGCGTTTTTCGGCCCGCAAGGAAACGGCATCGCGGCGGTAGCGGCCGTCGGGCCATTGCGAGTACACGTCGATCTCGTAGAACTGCGGGTAAGGGCGAAGCGCGCGGTTCAGGGCGAGGTCGTTGAGCTGCTCGCGCAGCGAGAGGAAATCCGGGTGGACCGCGTTGAGGCGCACGGCGTTGTTCCCGATGAACACGTCCCGGCCCCAGGAGACTCCCGCCGATCCGGTCAACACGATACCCCACTTCACCTGCCGCTCGTAGCTCAGGCCGGCCGACTGATACCGCGGCAGGCGGCCGGAGTTATCGAGCACGTTGGCGTCGGTGTCATCGGCGGCGTCCGGCGCAAGGTCGGGAACGGGGCGCGGCGGCGGCGGCATGCCGTTGCGCAGGAAAAACGCCGGCTCCAAAAACCCGTTGGAGGCGTAATAGTAAGGGTGGCCGGTGAAGCCGCGTGTGCCCCACTGCCCGTTGTAAATCGGGTATGCCTGATAGCTCATGCCGTAGGACAGGCGCACGATGCTTTGCCGGTTGCCGCGCGGGTTCCACGCCAGCGAGAAATTGGGCTGCGGTTTCACCACCGTGGGTTGGAAGGCGCGCCCGTAACCGTCGCGGCCCGCGAAGACTAGCGCGCCGGGGCGCCCGTTGGAAGGGTTCGTCACACGCAGATCGACAATGCTCTGCCGGTCGTACCGTTCGACGCGCGGCGCCGCGGCCAGCAGGCTGAGGCCGAAGGAGAGCGTCAGGTTGGGCTTCAGCTCCCAGACATCCTGCACGCCGTTGGTCCAGGTCCAGTTGCGGAAGTAGGACGGGGAGGGCACCAGCGCCATGTCGGCCTGCTCCGGCCCGCCGAGCAGGAAAGAGGCGAAGCCCAGCCCCGTGTTCACAATGCCCGGCAGGCTCGTGTAGCGCCAGCGGAAATCGAAATAGCCCGACGGCGCGTAGGGCAGGAACGTGTTGACCTGCGCGCGGGCGAACTGGCTGACCACGCGCAGGCTGTGCCTTCCACGCTTGTGCGACAGGGCCTCCGTGAAGGTGAAGGCGTTGCGCGCCGTGCGGCCGGTGGGCGTGACGCGCCCCATGTCCAGGTAATTGGCGAGATCGAATACGGGGAAACTGCCGTCTGCCACGCCGCCCAGGCCGAGCTGCGAGGGCCAGCCGGACTGGCCTGAAACATTTTCCGAAATATTGGTTTGGGCCTCCAGCGAAGCCGTGTTCACCGTCTGCGGAGAAAGGGTGAGCACGTGCTCTACCGCGCCGCGGCGGTTGGAAAACTCCCGGTCGGCGGGCGCCGAATCGGCGGGCCCCTCGATCAGCCGCGCCGCGCCGCTCAGGCCGTTGGTGTAAGACCAGGAAACCGACAGCCGGTGCTTTTCCAAAAACGTGTGATCGACGCGGGCGATCATCCCGTCCGCCGTATTGGTTTCCGGCGACACGATGAAATAATTGTTGCGGAAAAACGGGCCCGCGTCGGCGTTCGGCAACGGGTAATAGGCAAGGGCCTTGCGCGCCACCGGGTCCATGCGGGCGTCCGGAATGCGGTTGGCCGGAAACGGGTCTTTGATGAACTCGAGGTTGTCGCGCGAGACCGGGCGGGACGGATCGTAAAGAGAATTCGGCCTCACCGTGGCGGGATCGTAGACCGGCAGGGGCGCGCCCGAAGGGTCCACGGTGAGGCTGAAGTCCCCGCGGCGCTCCGGCTCAATCGCCACGGTGCGGAGATAACTGCGCGAAATGCGCTCGCGGACGCCTTCGTAATTCAGCGTGAAAAACGTCTTGCGGCCGCCGTCGTAGAGCCGGGGGATCTGCACGGGGCCGCTGACGCTGAAGCCGAACTGGTTGCGCCTCAGCAGGTTCTTCTGGCCGCCGCGCTGGCGGATCTCGTGCGGGATGGCGTCGAACAGGTCGTTGCGCAGGTTGTGGTACAGGCGGCCATGGTAGGCGTTGCGGCTGCCGCCGGGGGCGCGCGCCGCCCGGCGCGGACTCTCCGGGCGCAGCCCCATCTCGCGCGTGAGCCGCCGGAACTCTTCCGCCGCCTGCTCCAGCGCCGGCCGCTGCGGCGCCTGCCCGCGCGCGAGGGCGGAGGCCAGGATGAGGACAAAGATGGATCTCCGCATCCGCGTCATTTCCAGTGTATCGTTCCCCCGCCGCAGAGCGACGCCGGCGCAAGACAGTGCGCTATGCTGGCCGCAAATGCGGCTGAAAGAACTGGCAGCGAAACTCGGATGCGAAATGCGCCTGGCGCAACCGGCGGATGCGGAAACAGAAATTGCCGGCGTGGCGGGGATGGAGCACGCCGGCCCCTCGGAGATCACGTTTCTGGCCAATCCGAAGTATGCGCATAAGGTCAGGCGCTCGCGCGCCGGCGCCATCATCGTCTCGCCGGCTGCGGGCCCTCTGCACATCCCGGCGCTCGTGAGCGAGAATCCGTATCTCGATTTCGCCCGCGCCCTGGAGCTGTTTTACCAGCCGCCGCGGCCGCAGCCGGGCATCCATCCCACGGCGGTGGTCGCCGCCTCGGCGGTGATCGGCGAAGGGGTTTCCATCGGCGCCTATGCGGTGATCGGAGAGCGCGTCCGGGTGGGACGCGGCACGGTGATCCATCCGCTGGTGGTGGTCTACGAGGGCGCCGAGATCGGCGAAGACTGCGTGCTGCACGCGCACAGCTCCGTGCGCGAGTTCTGCCGCCTGGGCGACCGCGTGATTTTGCAAAACGGCGTGGTCGTCGGCGGCGACGGCTTCGGCTTCGCCAAGCGCAAGGACGGCACGCATTACAAGATCGTGCAGTCCGGCCCGGCAGTCCTCGAGGACGACGTCGAGGTGCAGTCGCTCAGCTCGGTCGACCGCGCGACGGTGGGCGAGACGCGCGTCAAGCGCGGGGCCAAGATCGATTCGCTGGTGCAGGTGGGCCATGCCTGCGTGGTGGGCGAGGACAACATCATTTGCGCGCAGACCGGGCTGGCGGGCTCGAGCGTGCTGGGGAAAAACGTGTTGCTGGCCGGCCAGGTCGGCGTCTCCGGCCATCTCACCATCCACGACAATGTGGTCGTCTACGCCCAAAGCGGCATCGGCGGGGACGTGGAAGCCGGAAGCGTTGTGTCAGGCTCGCCCGCGTTCGACGCGGCGCAGTGGCGCCGCGCCGTCACCGCCTTTCCCCGCCTGCCGGAACTGCTGAAAACGGTGCGAGAATTGGAGAAGCGCGTCGCCGCACTGGAACCACGATCGGGAGAAGACCGGAAATGAAGAAAAGCCGCCATATGAACCGCGCGCCGTTGGCTTATAAAAACGAAGCGTTTCTGGATAGCTGGAACGGCCGCGCTATACGCATTCTCGCCGAATATCTTGAACCTCTGGACCGGTTCAGCCGGGAAAAGGTCCGCGATACGGTGGTGTTCTTCGGCTCGGCGCGGATTACCGAAAACGGCCCGCTGGGGCGTTATTATCACGAAGCCCGGGAATTTGCGCGGCTCATAACCCAGTGGTCGAACGCGCTCGAGCCGCCCACCCGGCGGTTCGTCGTCTGCACCGGCGGCGGCCCCGGCATCATGGAGGCCGCCAACCGCGGGGCGCGCGACGCCGGGGGCAAGTCGATCGGACTGAATATCGCCCTGCCCCACGAACAATACCCGAACCCCTACCTTACGCCGGAACTGAACTTCGAGTTCAACTACTTTTTCATGCGGAAGTTCTGGTTCGCGTATCTCGCCAAAGCGCTCATCGTGTTCCCGGGCGGCTTCGGAACTCTTGACGAATTGACGGAATTGTTGACGCTCGCACAAACGCAAAAGCTCGAAAAAAAGATCATGATCATGCTCTACGGAGCAGATTACTGGCGGGAAATCATCAATTTCGACGCGCTGGCGCGGCACGGCATGATCAGCCCGGAGGACCTGGATCTCATGGATTTCGTCGACGACGTGCACACGGCGCTCGACCATTTGAAGACGTTTCTTGCGGAGAACTATCTGCAGCCGCAGCAGATCCGGGCGGCGGAAGAGATGCCGGACATCGCCAAATCGCGGCTCTGAACGGCCCGCGCGAGTGGCGGCGGCGGCTGCGGAGCAGGTAGGCTGAATCGGAATGCCCTCCCTGGAGTGGGTGAAAACACTGCGCTCGGCAGGCCGCGTGGAGCTGTGCTTCGCGGCCTGCGTGCTGGCAAGCCTGGCGGCGCAGTGGCTGGCGCCAGGACGCACGGCCACGGCGCTGCTGCAGCTTGCCGCCTTTGCCTTGGGCCTTCTCCTTGCCTGGCGTCACGGACTGAGAGCCGTGCGGCGGCTGATTTGGCGTTTGCGCAACCGCCTGATTGTCGCCTACGTGTTCATCGCCGTCGTGCCGATGCTGATGCTGGCGGTGCTGACGCTGGCAGGCGCCTGGGTGGTTTCAGGCCAGATCGCGGCTTATCTGCTGAGCGTGGAGATGGGCCGGCGGGTGAATTCGATCGAGATGGCGGCGCATTCTCTGGCGCGCGCCGCGCCCCAGGTGCGCGTGGAGGCCGTGCGGCGCGCGGGGTTCTTCATCCGTGACCGCTTCCCCGGCGCGGAAATTCTGCTCAAGGACGAATTGGGCCGGGAGGTGCGCTACCCCGAGAACGCCCGCTTGCCGCATCCGCCCGAGGGGCATGAGGACGCAGCCGGGTTGCTGATCCGGGAAGGGCGGTTCTATCTGTGGGCCCACGCGGGCGGCGCGCGGTCGGAAGTCGTCATCACGGTTCCCGTCACCTTGTCGTTCCTCCAAGGGCTGGCGCCGGGGCTGGGCGTAATCCAGTTGACGCCCTTTTCCATCGGGCCGGGCGGCGTGCGAGCCATGGAAGTGGCGCTGCACCCGCCGCTCGACGAGGAGAAGCCCGCGGCGGGCGCGATTCCCGAACCCGCGAATCTGCTGGATCTGCCGCTGAAGTGGGGCGTCTCGGTTCCCGCAGTCCTGTGGGACGAGCCCGGCAGCCAGGCCACCGTGTTCCTCGGCGCGGCGACCCGGATCAGCGGGCCGCTGCGCATCATGTTCAGCGTCGACACCAGCAGCAGCGGCCCTACCATGCTGGTGTTGTTTACGACGGCGCTGATCGTGTTCTTCATCGTGGAAATCAGCTCCATCTGGGTCGGCGTGTCCTTGTCCCGCACCATCACCTCGGCGGTGAACGACCTGTACGAAGCGACGGTGCGCATCCGCAGCGGCGATCTCAGCCACCGGATTCTGGTGGCCGGCAACGATCAGCTTGCCGAGCTGGGCACATCCTTCAACATCATGGCGGGCAACCTCGAGCGCCTGTTGCAGGCGGAGAAGGAGCGGCAACGGCTGCAAGCGGAACTCGAGATCGCGCGCGAGGTGCAGTCGCAACTGTTGCCCAAACCGATCACGAGTTTCGGCTCGCTGCATCTGTCCTGCGTTTGCAACGCCGCGCGCATGGTCTCCGGCGACTACTTCGACTACCAGCCGGTGAGCGAGGGACGCCTGGCCCTGGCGCTCGGAGACGTGGCCGGCAAGGGCATCTCTGCGGCGCTGCTGATGGCGACGCTGCAATCGGCGATGCGCAGCCAGTTGCGGCAGTGCATGGAGGCGGCGGAGGCGGCTTCCGCCGGGCGCGGCGCCGGCTACGACCCGCCCGCCATCTCCACCGCGCGGCTCGTGTCGAACCTGAACCAGCAGCTCTACGCTTCCACCGCGCCGGAAAAGTACGCCACGTTCTTCTTCAGCGTCTATGACGAATCCTCCTCGGAACTGATCTACACCAACGCCGGCCACCTGCCGCCGCTTCTGGTGCGCGGCGGCAAGGTGCTGCCGCTCGACACCAATGGCATGGTGGTGGGCTGCTTCGCAGCCGCCCGCTACGGCGAAAGCCGCCTCAAGCTCGAACCCGGCGACCTGCTCGTGTGCTATACCGACGGCGTGACGGAGCCGGAGAACGCCTACGGCGAGATGTTCGGCGAGCCGCGGCTGCACGCCCTGCTGGCCGAGCACGCCGCGATGGATGTGGAAGAGCTGGGCCGGCTGATCCAGGCCGAGGTGGAGCGGTGGACCGCTTCCACCGAATTGCAGGACGACTTCACGCTGTTGCTGGTGCGCAAGACGGAGTGAGCCGCGATGCGAGGACAGCGGAGAGCGCTGGTGCTTGCCGCGATGGTGGCGGCGACGCTGGGACTGGGCACGGCGGGGTTCATGGCGATTGCGGACTTCCCGTTCGTGGACGCCCTCTACATGGCGATCATGACGATGACCACGGTGGGCTACGGCGAGATCCACCCGCTCAGCCGCGCGGCGCGGCTCTTCAATTCCGCCTACATGGTCATCAGCGTGAGCACCATGCTGACGGTGATCGGAGTGATGACGCAAGCGATCATCGAGGCGCAGTTCCGGGACGTTTTCGGCAGGAGAAGGGTGAAGAAGATGATCGAATCGCTGCGCGGGCACTACATCGTGTGCGGGTTCGGCCGCGTGGGCCGCGGGGCGGCGGCCGAGCTGCGGAACAACGGCGAGACTGTGGTCGTCGTCGACCGCAACGAGCAGAGACTGGAGGCGGCGCGCCGGCTCGGCTGCGTGGCGCTCAACGGCGACGCGACCTCGGACGACTCGCTGCGCGAGGCCGGCATCGAGCGGGCGGCCGGACTGGTTGCGGCCCTCAGCACGGACGCCGACAATCTCTTCGTGGTGATGTCGGCCAAATCGATGAACGGCAGCCTGCGCGTGGCGGCGCGCGCTTCCGACGAACCGACCGAGAAGAAGCTGCTGCGCGCCGGCGCGGACACGGTGCTGGCCCCCTACAAGACCGCCGGGGCGCAACTGGCGCTGTCCCTGCTCAAGCCCCACGTGCGGCAGTTCCTGGACTTTGCGCTCGCCACCCCGGAGTGGAACGTGCGCATCGAACAGGTGGAGGCGGATGCGGCCAGCGACCTCGTGGGAAAATCGCTGGCGGAGGCGCGCATCCGTGGCGAGATGCAGGTGGTCGTCCTCGCCATCCGCCGCGCCAGCGGCCTCATGGAGTTCAACCCGCCCGCCGCCGCAGTCATCGAGGCCGGCGACTGTCTGGTGGTGATGGGCGAGGCCGAACCGCTGCGCCGCTTTGAAATCCGCGCCGCCGGAGGGCGTGAGCGATGAAGATCCTGACTGCCGAACAAATGCGGGAGATCGACCGCCGCACCATCGAGGCGGGCGTTCCCTCGATCATCCTGATGGAAAACGCCGCCTGCCGCTTTGTCGAATTCCTTGAGCGCGAGTACAAGCCTCTGGAGAGGCGCCGCATCGTGGTGATCTGCGGCAAAGGCAACAACGGCGGCGACGGAATGGCCATCGCGCGGCAACTCCTGCTCCGTTTCCGGCCCGCGGCGCTCGATGTGGTGCTGGCTTGGCCGCCGGAGGAGCTGCACGGCGATGCGGCGGTCAACTACGCGATGTTGACGCTGCAGGGCGTGCGCGTGCATCGCGAGATCACGCCCTCCATGCGCGCGGCCACGCTGGTCATCGATGCGCTGCTCGGCACGGGCCTCAGCGGACCGGCGCGCGGCCCCGCTCTGGATTGGATCCGCGAGATGAACCGCGGATTCCCGCAAGCCGAGGTGGTCAGCGTCGACATGCCTTCCGGCCTTTGCGAGGACGGCGAGAGCGTGCTGCCCGCTCACACGGTGACATTCACCGCGCCGAAGACAGAGCAGGTGCTGCCGCCGCTGTGCGACCGCGTGGGGCGGCTGCATGTGGTCCCGATCGGAACGCCCGCGGAGATGCTGGAACGCGACGCGTCACTGTGGCTCGAGCTGATCGAACCGCGCCACTTCCGCCGCCTCTTTCATCCGCGCCCCCGCGGCGCGCACAAGGGCGACTTCGGCCATGTGCTGGTGATCGGCGGGTGGGAGGGCAAAGGCGGCGCCGCGGCCATGGCGGGATGGGCGGCCCTCAAAGCCGGCGCGGGCCTGGTGACGGTGGCTTGCGCGGAGGCCGAGCGCAGAACCGTGACCTCGCTGGCGCCGGAGCTGATGACGCAACGGCTGAGCGACGATCCGGGCGACAAGGACGTGATCGCGCTGGGCCCCGGACTCGGCCTCGACCCGGAGATGGTTTCGCTGGCGCAGCGGCTGTTTGTCCAATCCGCACTGCCCATGGTGGTGGACGCCGACGGTCTGAATGCGCTGGCGCATACCTCGTTCCGCGGCCCCGGGCCGTGGCGCGTGCTGACGCCGCATCCCGGCGAGATGGCGCGGCTGGCCGGCTGCACGAATGTCGACATCCAGGCCGACCGCGTCGGCGTGGCCCGCCGCTTCGCGGCCGATCACCACGTGGCGCTCGTGCTGAAGGGGCAGCGCACGCTGGTGGCTTTTCCCGACGGACGCGTCTACGTCAACCCCACCGGCACGCCGGCGATGGCGACCGCCGGATCCGGCGACATCCTCACAGGGCTGATCGCCGGTCTGCTGGCGCAGTGGCCCGACCGCCGCGAAGAGGCGCTGCTGGCTGCGGTGTGGCTCCACGGGCGCGCGGGCGAACTGGCGGCGGAGTCCGCCACCGAGTGGTGCGTCACCGCGACCGATTTGATCCGCTTCCTTCCGCAAGCGATCCGGGACGCCGCCGCATGAGGACGCGCACGTTCACCACCCGGAGCGAGGAGGAGACCATCGCGCTGGCGGCGGAGCTGGCGCGCGAGTGGACGCCGCCCCGCTGCGTCCTGCTCATCGGGCGCCTCGGCGCAGGCAAGACGACATTCGCCAAAGGCGTGGCCGAAGGTCTCGGCGCGGCGCCCGCGGATGAGATCTCCAGCCCCACCTTCGCCCTGATCCACGAGCATGGCGGAGGGCTTCTGTATCACGTGGACCTCTACCGGCTCGACACGGAGGCCGAAGCCGCCTCGCTCGGACTCGACGAGATTCTCGCCCGGCAGGCGGTGGTGCTGCTCGAGTGGGCGGAGCGCTTCCCGCGCCTGTTGCCCGAGGAGCGGATCGAAGTGCGGATCGAACCGCGCGACGGCGAGGAACGTTTCCTTGAAGTGAAGGAGCTGCCTTGAGCCAGGCCCGCGACAACCGCACCGGAGTCTACGCGCTGGCGGCGCTGGCCGTGTTGAGCGCAGTGCTCGTGCTGATGCTCCTGGCGCCATTCTTTCGCCCGATCACGTTCGCCGTGGTGCTGGCGGTGGCGTTCGAACCGCTCTATGAAAGGCTGCTGCGCTGGCTGCGCTCTTCCGCGGCAGCGGCGCTGGCGGCAACGCTCATCATCGTGCTGCTGGTGCTGGCGCCGCTCGCCGTGATCGGAGTGAACGTGATCCAGGAAGCCGGCGCCGTGTACCAGACGCTGGCGCGGCACACTTCCGGGCAAGGCGGGTGGGCGGCATGGCTCGCCTCGCTGGTGGAGCAGCCTGTGCAATGGACGGCGCAGAAAACGGGACTGCCTGCGCCGGACGTGAAGGCGGCGCTGCTCGATCAGGCGCAGGCGCTGGTGAAGCTGCTGGGGGGCTGGGGCGCGGCGCTGCTCGCCAACGTGACGGCGACCATCGGCAATGCGCTCCTGTCGCTGTTCATTCTGTTCTTCCTGTTTCTGGAAGGGCCGAAGATCCGGGACGGGATCTATGCCTGGTCGCCGCTCGAGCGCGGGAAGACGGCCTCGCTGCTGGCAGCGGTCCGCGATTCGATCGTGGCCAACTTTCACGGCATGGCGGCTGTGGCGGTGGTGCAGGGCGCGCTCACATCGCTGGGGCTGCTGCTGGCCGGCGTGCCCGCGCCCGTGTTCTGGGGCGTGGCGGCGGCCATCTGCTCCCTGATCCCCGTGGCAGGCACGGCGCTGGTGTGGCTGCCGGCGGCGCTGATCCTCTTCTTCCAGGGCTTCTGGGGCAAGGCGCTCTTCCTGGTGATCTGGGGCGCTCTGGTGGTGGGCATGTCGGACAACTTCGTGCGACCCTGGGTGCTCAGCGGGCGCACGGGGATGAACGGGCTGGTGATCTTCTTCGCACTGATGGGCGGCATGCAGGTGTTCGGCGCCATCGGCCTGTTTGCGGGCCCCGTCATCATTTCCGCCGCAGTGGCCGTGTTCCGCATGCTTCGCGGCGAGACGGAGGGGCCGCCGCCGGCGGTCACTTCTTCGCAGGCGTCTGCTGCTCCCCAACCCGGCCCGGCTTCTCCCCCGGCTTGAGCAGCGAGGGCTTTTTCTTGCCCGGTGCCACGCCTTCCTTCTCCGACTCGATCCGCTTGCGCTCTTTTTCGATCTCTTCCTTGCGTTCCGGCGACAGCAGTTCCTCGCGCTCCTCGCGCAGCGCCTTCTCTTTGTCGCGAACCGACAGCGTACGATCCTTGAGGTCCTGCTCGTTCATCTCGATGCTGTCGCGGAGCGTCTCCACGGCCTGTTCCAGCGCAAACTGATACCGCCCGCGGTCGGGCTCTTCCTTCTGCGTCATGGCTTCCAGCTTGGCGAGCAGCTCCTTCTGCGCGCTCACGACGCCGTCGAGCTTTTCGATCGGCTTCTGGCGGCGGATGGCGTCGTCGATGTTCATGTCAATGGCTTCGATGATCTGCGTCACCTGCTCGAGAGTGTCGTGGATCAGCCCGCTACGGCCGGTTTGGCGCTTCGAGAAAAGCTGCTCCAGCATGTCCACCCGCTGGCGCGCGAACTTCAGGTAGAGCTGGAGGCGCGGCTCGGGCTCCTGCACCAGCCGGAGCTGCTCCACCTCGTCGGGCGTCAGAAAATCGCGCTGCGCCATCGCGGGCAGGCAGGCGGAAATCAACAGCAGAAACACCCACCGCATACGCCGATCCTCCTTCATCTGCCGGTCATCACGCCGCTGAGGAACTGTTCGTGGATGGCAGCCACGCGCTCCCGCGCCTGCTCGATCCGCTCCCGTTCCTCGAATCCCACGGCGAGAGAAAGTTCCTTCAGGCCCTTTTCAAAACCGCGCGTCCGCAGCTCGCCGCGCTTGTACTGCCTGCCGAGCTTGCCCGGAGGGCGTCCGGTGGCGCGCAGCGACTCGAGCGCCAACTCGCTGGCGGCCACAGTGTCGTCCACAGCCGCTTCCAGTTCAGCGCGGGCGCCGCCTTCGCGCACGAGTTTCCACGCAGCGCCCAGGCGCGTCTCGGCCAGACGCAAAGCCTGCTCGAAGCGCTTGAGCGGGGCGCCTTCCCGGCGCACGGCTTCCATCGTGACAGGAGGCGGCGGCGCCTCAAGCAAAGCGAAAATCGCGAGGAACCCGATCCACGGCTTCATCGCCGCACCGCCTTCTGCAGAACCTTCACGCGCTGCCGCGCCTTGAATTCTTCATCCGGGTGGGCGCCGTTGCTCGAGGCGAGAAACCGGCGGTAGCTTTCGAGAGCCGCCTTCGCCTGGCTCATGGCGTCGAGCATCGTGGCGCGGAAATAGTCGTATGCCGGGTTGTCGCCGTTGAGCTCCCGGGCGCGGTCCAGCGCCGCCAGTGCGGGTTCGTATTGCTTGAGCAGCATGAGGACGGCGGTGAATTCGTTCCACGCTTCTCCGGAGCGGGGCGCCAGCCGCACCGCCTCCTGGAATTGCGGCGCCGCCTCCGCGTATTTCTTCTGGTCCCGGAGAAGGCGCCCGTAGAAAAGGCGGAGTTCGGCGTTCGCAGGCTCCTGCTGCACCAGCAGGGCGGCGATGGCGGCGCTCTGCTCCGGCTTCTTGTGCCGCAGATACGCGGTGGCCAGCGCATAGAGAACGGCAGGCGTAGCGCTCTTTGCCCGCGCCGCCTCCAGGTGGAGGAGGGCGTTTTCCAGATCGCCGGACTCGAGCTCGAGCACGCCGAGGCGCTCGAGCGCGGCCGCCTCGCCGGGGAAGCGCGCGTACACGGCAGCCGCTTTCAGTTTTTCGCCGGCGCGCTCCCACGCCTCGGCGAGGGCCATCGCGGCGGCCAGGTCGTCCGGCTGCTTCCGGGCGGCGGTCTCGAACGCTTCCGCCGCGGCGCGCCACTGGCCTGTTTCGCCAAGCGCGCGTCCCAGCAGAAATGCGGCCTTGGCGTCTTCGGGCTGCTCGCGGAGGCATTGTTCCAGCAGGGGAACCGCTTCAGCCGGCTGCTGCGAACGGATCAGCAGGTGCGCCAGATTGAGCCGCGCGGCGCGGATCTCCGCATCGATTTCGAGCACGCGCCGGAACGCGGCGATGGCGCGCTGCGTTTCGCCCGCTTCCGACAATGCGTAGCCGAGCTGAAAGTGAATGGCGGCGGAATCCGGCTCCTTGCGCGCCGCTTCTTCGAGCAGTGGAACGGCTTCGCGGGCGCGTCCTTCTTCGATCAGGCGCAGCGCTTCCCCGGGCGGCGCGGCGGGCGCCTGCAGCAAGAGCCATGCCAGCAAAGGAAGGGCCCAGCTCACGCTTCCATTGTATCGGCTGGGCTGCGCCGCCCCCGTGCCGCTACACTGGGAATTGATGCTCACCGAACAGGAGTTTTCCCGGGCGGCGGAAGACGCCATCGAGAGCCTGTACCGCAAGCTCGCCGATGCGAGCGACGACTACGATTTCGACGTGGACATGAACGCGGGAGCCCTTTCGGTCCAGTTCGACGATCCGCCCGAGCGGTTCGTCGTCAGCCCGAATTCGCCGGTGCGGCAGATCTGGGTATCGGCGCATGTCAAGAGCTACAAGCTCGGCTGGAACGGCTCGGCGTTCGTGCTCGACGACGGGCGAACGCTGGAACAGCTCATCGCCGACGCGATCCGCGTCCGCATCCCCGGGTTCACGCTGTAAGTGGCCGGCGTCTACATTTCGTGGCCGTTTTGTTCGCAGAAGTGCACCTACTGCAATTTCGCCTCGGGCGTCTTTCCGCGGGAGCTGGAAGCGCGGTATCTCGGGCGGCTGATCGAGGAGTTGCGCGCCTTTGCCTGGGAGTGGACTCCCGAGACGGTTTATCTGGGCGGCGGAACGCCCGGCTCCATGCCCGGCGAGGCGCTGCGCCAGGTCTTGTCTCTCGTGCCTGGCAGACCGTGGCGGGAGGCAACGCTGGAAGCCGCTCCGGGCGACATCACACGGGAATCGGTGGCTGATTGGATCGGCAGCGGCATCAACCGCGCGAGCCTCGGCGTGCAGAGCTTCGTGCAGGAGGAATTGCGGCGCACGGGGCGCAAGCACACGGCGGAGGGCGTCGCCCGGGACGTCGCGCTGTTGCGCGAAGCGGGGATCGGCAACATCAACGTGGATCTGATCGCCGGCTTGCCGGCGCAGACGGAGCAGAGCTGGCGCGCCTCGCTGGAATGGATCGAGCGGCTGGAGCCGCCGCACGTCTCCGTGTACATGCTGGAAGTGGACGAGGACTCGCGGCTGGGCCGCGAGTTGCTCGCCGGCGGCTCGCGGTTCGGCGCGGGCGCGGCGCCATCCGAGGAGATAGTCGCGGATTTTTACGAATTCGCCGTGGAGTTCCTCGAGCGGCGCGGGTGGCGGCGCTATGAGATCTCGAACTTCGCCCGGCAAGGCTTCGAATCGCGGCACAATCTCAAGTATTGGCGGCTGGAGCCCTATGCGGGCTTCGGCGCGGACGCGCACTCGTTCGACGGCGAGTGGCGCACAGCGAACACCGATGACGTGCGCCGCTACGTCGAGCACGGGCCGCAGCCGCAGCGGGTGCGGGCAGAGCTGCAATCAGAGCGCTATCTGACGGGGCTGCGGCTGATGGAGGGCGTCGAAATCACGCCTGCGGGCGAAATGCGCTTCGGAGAGGCGATCGCGCGCTTCGAGCGAGACGGGCTGCTGGAACGGGACGGAGCCCGCGTGCGGCTGACGCGGCGCGGGGTGATGTTGTCCAATGAAGTGTTCGAGGCGTTTCTCTGATGATTGATCTTCGTTCGGATACGGTGACCAAGCCCACGGCGGCAATGCGGCGCGCAATGGCGGAGGCCGAGGTCGGCGACGACGTCTATGGCGAAGACCCGACCGTGAACCGGCTGGAAGAGCGGGCGGCGGAGATCACGGGCAAGGAAGCGGCGCTGTTCGTGCCTTCGGGCACGATGGCAAACACAATCGCCATCAAATGTTTGACGCGGCACGGCCAGGAGGTCATCTGCGACTCGCGCGGGCACCTGCTGAACTACGAGCTGTCGATGACGGCGTGGTTTTCCGGCTGCCTGATCCGCTCCGTGGACACGCCCGACGGCATTCTCACGTGGGACCGGATCCAGCCGGCCATCCGCCCCCTGGGGCCGCACGCAGCCGACACGGGCTGCATCGAGCTGGAGAACACGCACAACATGGCCGGCGGCACGGTCTACCCGCTGGAAACGTTGCGCGATGTGTGCGGGCGCGCTCATGCCCTCGGGCTGCGCGTGCACATCGACGGGGCGCGGATCTTCAACGCCTCGGCGGCGTGCGGCGCCAGCGTGCGCGAGCTCTGCGAACCCGCTGACACCGTGATGTTCTGCCTGTCCAAGGCGCTGGGCGCGCCGGTGGGCTCCATGCTCGCCGGCCCGCGGGACGTGATCGCGCAAGCCCGTCTCTACCGCAAGCGGCTGGGCGGAGGGATGCGCCAGGCGGGCGTGCTGGCGGCGGCCGCGCTGGTGGCGCTTGAGGAGACGCCGGCGAAGCTCGCGGAAGACCACGCGAACGCCCGGCTGCTGGCCGAAGGGCTGGCCAACCTGCGCAGCGTCCGCGTGGCGCCTGCCGTGCCCGCCACCAACATCGTGATCTTCGACATCAGCGGCACGGGCATGGCGGCGGCCGAACTGAGCGCGAGGCTGCGCGGCCGCGGAGTGCTGATCAACCCGATCGGACCGTCCACGCTTCGGGCTGTGACGCACTACGACGTGGACCGCGCCGCCTGCGCGCGCGCGCTGGAAGAGATCGCCGCCATCCTGCCGCCGCACTGACCGCGCCGGTGCTACGATACGAAAACCGCACCCGCCATGAGCCAAGCATCCGCACACCGCATCGAGAGCCGGCAGGAAGGCGACGTCGTTGTGATCCGTTGCGAAGGCCGCATCACGCTCGGCTTGGCCACCAACACGCTCCGCAATCTGATGCGCGAGGCGCTGGAAGGCGGGGCCAGGAAGCTGCTGATCGATTTCGGCGGCGCGGTGCAACTGGACTCGACGGGCATCGGCGAGCTGGTGGGGGCGCTGTCTCTGGCCAATGAAAAAGGCGCGGCGCTCAAGCTGGCCGAGCTCCCGCCCAAGCTTCGCGAGCTGCTCCGCATCACGCGTCTGGATACGGTGTTCGACGTTCGGGAGAGCTTTCCGGAAGCGCTCGAGAGCTTCCGCTGAGGGCGCTGCGCTCCGCTTCGCGTCGCAACGCATTGAGCATTCCCTGAAACACCACGGCGTGGAACGGCAGCACCGCATACCAATACAGCAGGCCGAGCAGCCCGCGGGGGCGGAAGCGCGCCTCCTGCGTCAGCTCGCAGGCATCGGCGCCGCGCGGCTCGATGCGGAATTCGAGCACCGCTTCGCCCGGCAGCTTCATCTCCGCGCGGAGCCGCAGCAGACGGGGCGGCTCCAGTCCCGTGACACGCCAGAAATCCACCGCTTCGCCGAGGCTGATCGACTCCGGATTGCGCCGCCCGCGCCGCAGGCCGGGGCCGCCGGCAAGACGGTCGAGGAAACCGCGGATCTCCCACAGCCAGTTGGCATACCAGCCGTGCCGTCCCCCCAGGCGGCAGACCGTGCGGTACACCTCTTCGGCCGGTGCCAGCACATGCGTGCGGCGCGCATCGATGAACACTTTGCCGCCCGCCCAATCCGGATCGCCCGGCAGCGGTCCGGCCATGGTCCATGTCGTTTCCGCCTCGCCGCTGTCAGACTTCTGCAGCGCGGCGCGGATCGCTTCGCGCACCGTCAACAGCGGCTGGGGAATTACTTCGCGAATGCGCGTGTCGCGGCAGACCACGGGGTTCCGCAGCCCTTCCGCCAGCGGCCGCGCGATGGAGTGGTGCAGCGGCGTGACCAGATGAATCCAGTACGAGCTGAGCCGCGGCGTGAGCACCGGCACGGGCAGGATGAGCCGCCGGCCGACGCCGAGTTCCTCGCCCATGATGTCGAGAATTTCGCGATAGGTGAGCACTTCCGGCCCGCCGATGTCGAAAGTCTCGCCTGTGGTCTGCGGGCACGCCAGCGCGGCCGCCAGATAGTGGATGACGTTGCGCACGGCGATCGGCTGGCATGGCGTGCTGACCCAGCGCGGCGTCACCATCACGGGAAGGCGCTCCACCAGATAGCGCAGGATTTCGAACGATGCCGAGCCGCTGCCGATGATCATGGCCGCGCGAAACACAGTCACCGGCACGCCGGACTCTTCCAGAGCCGCCTCCACCTCGCGGCGCGAAGAAAGGTGCTCGCTCAGGCCCGCGCCGGTCTCGCCCAGTCCGCCAAGGTAAAGGATGCGGGCGACGCGCGCCTTCCGGGCGGCTGCGGCGAAGGCGCGCGCCAACTGCAGATCGTGCGCGGCGTAGCCCTTGCCGGCGCTGATCATCGAGTGGACAAGGTAATAAGCGGCCGCGCAGCCCTCCAGGGAGGCCCGCGTCGAGGCCTCGTCGGCGAGGTCCGCCGAGAAGATTTCGATCTGCGGATGGGAAGCCCAGGAGCGGTCCCGCAGCTTCATCGGGAATCGCACGAGGCAGCGGACGCGATAGCCTGCCTCGAGCAAGCGGGGCACGAGACGGCCGCCGATGTAGCCGGTCGCGCCGGTGATGGCGATGGTTTGCACTCTGTCTGTATAGATGAGACCACGGGCCGCTCCAGTGCAAGCCTCGTTCCTTGGGCCGGCGGCTGCGATAGACTGTGCCCCGTATGCGAACGCTGCACGGTCTCGCTCTGTCCCTCGCTTGTTGCCTGCTCGCCGCACAGGATGCGCCGAAGCCGGCGCCGGCCAAGCCGGATTCCAACGACCCCTGGCAGGAGTCCGCGTTCCGCGCCTTCCGGCTGCGATCGATCGGCCCCGCGCTGCTTTCGGGCCGCGTGAACATCATCGTCGCGCACCCCGGCCATCCGGCCACATGGATCGCGGGCGTGGCTTCGGGCGGCGTGTGGAAGACCACCAACGCGGGCACGACATGGACACCCATTTTTCAGAACGAAGGCAGTTATTCGATCGGCGACGTGGCCATGGACCCGCGCGATCCCAACGTGCTGTGGGTGGGCACCGGCGAACACAACGCGCAGCGCAGCGTGGGCTACGGCGACGGCGTGTACCGCTCCGCCGACGGCGGGCGCACCTGGAAGAACATGGGGCTGAAGCAATCGGGCAATATCGGCCGCATTGTCATCGACCCGCGCGATTCCAACGTCGTCTATGTCGCCGCGCAGGGCCCGCTGTGGTCGCCGGGCGGAGACCGCGGGCTGTACAAGACCACCGATGGCGGGCAGACGTGGACGCAGATCCTGAAGATCAGCGAAAACACTGGCGTCACCGATTTGGCCATCGACCCCTTCAACCCGGACGTGCTGCTCGCGGCCGCGCATCAGCGGCGGCGCCATGTGTGGACGCTGATTCACGGCGGGCCCGAGTCTGCCCTGTACAAGTCCAACGACGCGGGCAAGACGTGGCGCAAGATCGCCACCGGCCTGCCCGGCGGCGAACTGGGCCGCATCGGGCTCGAGTTTTCCCGCGCGCAACGCGGCCTCGTTTACGCCGTGGTGGAAGCCACGCGCGAGGGCACGGGCACGTACCGCTCGCTCGATTCCGGCGAAAGCTGGGAACGCCGTTCGAATGCGGCCGGCCAGCCGATGTATTACGGCCGCGTCTTTGCCGACCCGAACCTCGCCGGGCGGATTTACATGATGGAGGTGGTCGTGCGCGTCTCCGACGACGGCGGCGCCACGTGGCGCGCGGTGGGCGAGCGCGCCAAGCATGTGGACACGCATGCATGGTGGATCGATCCGAAAGACAGCAACCATATTTTGGCGGGCTGTGATGGCGGCATTTACGAAACGTGGGACGGCGGACGGCTGTGGCGCCACATCGCCAACCTGCCCGTGATGCAGTTCTACAACGTCGCCGTGGATAATTCTTCTCCCGTTTACAGCGTCTGCGGCGGCACGCAAGACAACAACACTGTCTGCGGCCCTGCGGCAACGCGCGGCGTCGACGGCGCGACCAACAACGACTGGTTCGTTGTGACCGGCGGCGACGGTTTCGTGGCGCGCGTCGATCCCACGGATCCGAACATCGTCTACGCCGAGTCGCAGTACGGCGGACTCGTGCGGCTCAACCGCCGCACCGCCGAGCGCGTGCCCATCCGCCCTGTCGAAGGGAAAGGAGAGCCGCCGTTGCGCTTCAACTGGGAATCGCCCTACATCATCAGCCCGCACAACCCGGCGCGGCTCTACTTCGGCGCAAACCGCCTGTTCCGGTCCGACGACCGGGGCAATTCCTGGACGCCTGTGAGCGGCGATCTGACTCGCCAAACGGACCGCAACAAGCTGCCAGTAATGGGCAAGATCTGGCCGCCGGAGGCGATTGCGAAGCACCAGTCCACCAGCACTTTCGGCAACTTGACGGCGCTGAGCGAATCGCCGCGGAAAGAAGGGTTGATCTACACGGGCAGCGACGACGGACTCGTCAGCGTCACCGAAGACGGCGGCAAGACGTGGCGCAGGATTGAAACAATCGACGGCCTGCCGGACCTTTCCTCCATCGGGCCGATCGGCGTCTATGTGCAGCGGCTGGTGGCGTCGCGCCATGACGCCAACACGGTGTACGCCCTGTTCGACAATCACAAGAACGGAGACTTCAAGCCGTATGTGATGAAGTCTTCGGACAAGGGCGCAACCTGGACTTCGATCTCCGGCAACCTGCCGGAAAACGGCCCCGCCCTGTCTTTGGCGGAAGACCCTGTAAACCCGAATTTGCTGTTTTGCGGAACGGAATTCGGTCTGTATTTCACCGCCGATGGCGGCAAAAAATGGATCCGGCTACGCAACAATTTACCCACAATTCCCGTGCGCGACCTGGCGGTCCAGGAGCGCGAAGGGGATCTGGTGCTCGCCACGTTCGGGCGCGGCTTTTACGTGCTGGACGACTACTCGCCGCTGCGGCAGATCAGCCCGCAGGTGTTCGACAAGCCGGCGCACGTCTTTCCCGTCAAGAAGGCCACGGTGTTCGTACAAGACACTGGCAAGAGCCGCGGATCGCAGGGCGAGCAGCTCTGGATGGCGGAGAACCCGCCCTATGGCGCGACCATCACCTACTGGCTGAAGGAAACGCTCCGCACGAAGCGCCAGCAGCGGCAGGAGCTGGCGAAAAATGACCCGGCGCTCTATCCGTCACAGGCGGAATTGACGGCGGAAGACGACGAGGAGCCGCCGCAAATTCTGTTGACGATCACGGATGCGAAAGGGCGCGTCATCCGGCATCTCACGGGCCCTGCCACGCGCGGATTGCACAGAATCACCTGGAACCTGCGCGGACCGGCCATTGCCGCCGCGGCCCAGGGGCAGCCCTCCCGCGAAGACGAAGGGCCACAGCAGCAGCCTGCCGGCGGAGCGCTGGTGGCGCCGGGCGTGTACAAGGTCTCCCTGGCTCGCAAGAGCGGCGGCGCGGTCACGCCCCTCAACGCCGAGGAAACGATCACCGTGGAAGCCGACGCCTCCGGAGCGCTCTCCGAGGCGGACCGCCGCGCGCGCGATGAATTTATCGAGCGGGCGCTGCGGCTGCAGCGGCAAGTGCTGGGCGCGCTCGACGCCGCCAACCAGGCGAAGACAAAACTGACAGCCATCCGGCGGGCCTTGCTCGACGGACCGGCGCAGCCGGCAATGATCGAAACGGCTTCCAGGCTGGACGCGCGCGTGACGGCCATTCTCCGCAAGTTGCGCGGCGATGAAACTCTGCGCGGGCTCGAGTCCGGCGCGCCTTCTTCGATCCAGTCCCGCGCGGCGAACGCCGTGGCGGTGACGCGCGGCATGGCCAGCCCCCCGACGGGCACCATGCAGTTGAACCTCCGCATCGCCGGCGAAGAAATGGCCGGCGAATCGGCCCGGCTCAAGGCGCTGCTCGAAGAGCTCAGGAAATTCGAACAGGCTCTCGACGCCGCCGGCGTGCCCTACACGCAGGGGCGCTACCAGTAGCCGCGCCCCCCTCCCGCGGCTTGCCCCGGCGCGCCCGGGGCGGGATGATGGGAGTGCGCAATCTCATATCCACGTTTCAGACCGGAAAGACTGCAATGAAACCAGGAAGCGGAAAATCCCTGAAAAAAGCCCACAACATTTTCGGCGAGAAGGAACATCCCCTGGACCCTTTCTTCAAGCCGAAGAACGTGGCCGTCATCGGCGCCACGGAGAACCCGGGTTCCGTAGGCCGCACGACGCTATGGAACCTGATCAGCTCCCCGTTCGGCGGAGCCGTGTTTCCTGTCAACCCGAACCGCCCCAGCGTGCTCGGCATCAAGGCGTACAGGAACGTGAAAGAGATCCCCGCCGAGGTGGATCTGGCCGTGGTCGTGACGCCGTCGAAGCTCATCCCCGGCATCATCAAGGAATGCGGAGAGGCGGGGATCAAGGCGGCGGTGGTGATCTCGGCCGGCTTCAAGGAGGTCGGTCCGGAGGGCGCCGAACTGGAGCGGCAGCTTGTCGAGAACGCGCGCGACGCCGGCATGCGCATCATCGGGCCCAACTGCCTGGGCATCATGATTCCGCCGTCGGGCGTCAATGCGACGTTCGCGGCGGCGATGGCGCGCATGGGCAACATCGCCTTCCTCAGCCAGAGCGGCGCGCTGTGCACGGCCGTGCTCGACTGGAGCCTGAAGGAAAACGTCGGGTTCAGCGCGTTCATGTCCATCGGCGCGATGGCGGACGTGGGCTGGGGCGACCTGATCTATTACCTCGGCGACGATCCCAAGACGCGCGCGATTCTCATCTACATGGAGAGCGTCGGCGACGCGCGGAGCTTCCTCTCGGCTGCCCGCGAGGTGGCGTACACGAAACCGATCATCGTCATCAAGGCGGGGCGCACGGCCGCAGGCTCCGCGGCGGCGGCCTCGCACACGGGCGCCATGACCGGCTCCGACGACGTGCTCGACACGGCGTTCCGCCGCAGCGGCGTGTTGCGCGTGACCACCATCGCCGAACTGTTCTACATGGCCGAGGTGCTCTCCAAGCAGCCCCGCCCAAAGGGCCCGCGCCTCACCATTCTCACCAACGCCGGCGGCCCCGGCGTGCTCGCCGCGGATGCGCTGCTGCTGGGCGGCGGCGAACTGGCCGAAATCTCGCAGAAGACCATTGAAGAACTCAACCAGTTCCTGCCTTCCACCTGGAGCCACCGCAATCCCGTCGACATCATCGGCGACGCCGGCCCTGACCGCTACGCCAAGGCCCTCGAGGTCGTCTCCAAGGACGAGAACACCGACGGCATGCTGGTCATCCTGACGCCGCAGGCCATGACCGACGCCACGCAAACGGCTCAACTGCTGCGCCCGCTGGCCAAGCTCGGCGACCGCCCCGTGCTCGCTTCCTGGATGGGCGGCGTCGAGGTGGCCGCGGGCGAGCAGATCCTCAACCAGGCGGGCATCCCGACATTCCCTTACCCCGACACCGCGGCGCGCATGTTCAACTACATGTGGCGCTACACATACAACCTGCGCGGGCTGTATGAAACTCCGAGCTACGCAGGCGATGATGAAGGCGGCGCCGCACGAAAGGCGCGCGAGATCCTGGACCGCGTGCGCGGCGAGGGGCGCACGATTCTCACCGAGCACGAATCCAAGCAGGTGCTCGCCGCCTACGGCATCCCGGTTCTGCCTGAGATCATCGCCGCCACGGAAGACGAAGCCGCCGCGGCGGCATCGCAGATCGGCTATCCGGTGGTGCTCAAGCTCCACTCGCTCACCATCACGCACAAGACCGACGTCGGCGGCGTGCAGTTGGATCTCGGCGACGAGGCAGCCGTGCGGCGCGCGTTCCAGGCGATCCGCAGGAGCGTGGAAGAGAAAGCCGGCGCGGAACATTTCCAGGGAGTCAACGTGCAGCCGTTTGCAAAGCTCTCCGGCTACGAAGTGATCCTGGGCTCGACCATCGACCCGCAGTTCGGCCCGGTGATCCTGTTCGGCATGGGCGGGCAGCTCGTGGAAGTGTTCAAGGACCGCGCGCTGGCGCTGCCGCCTCTCAACACCACGCTGGCCCGGCGCATGATGGAGCGCACGCGCATCTTCACCGCTTTGAAAGGCGTGCGCGGGCGCAAGCCCGTCGATATCGCGGCGCTCGAGCAGTTGCTGGTGCGCTTCTCGCGCCTTGTCGTCGAGCAGCCCTGGATCAAGGAGCTCGACATCAACCCGTTGCTCGCTTCGCCGGAGAGGCTGCTGGCGCTCGATGCGCGCGTCGTGCTCCACGATCCTTCGGCGCGCGAGCACGACCTGCCGCGCCCGGCCATCCGCCCCTATCCGGTCGAATACGTCGGCGAGTGGACCATGCGCAACGGCGAGACGGTGGCCATCCGCCCGATCCGCCCCGAGGACGAGCCCGCCATGGTGCGCTTCCACGAGTCGCTCTCCGAGCGCACCGTGTACCACCGCTATCTCCAGGTATTGAATCTGAGCCAGCGCGTCGCGCACGAGCGGCTCATTCGCATCTGCTTCATCGACTACGCCAACCAGATGGCGCTGGTGGCGGAACGCACCGATCCCGCAACCGGCGCAAAGCACATCATCGCCGTGGGGCGCTTGCAAGGGCTCGGACAGCCCGAAGCCGAGTTCTCCATCGTCGTCACCGACGACTACCAAAACCAGGGGCTCGGCACGGAACTGCTGCGCCGCCTCATCGACATCGGACGCAGGGAAGGCGTGAAAGCGATCATCGCCGATATCCTGGCGGAAAACACAGCCATGCAAAACGTGGCCGAGAAGCTGGGTTTCCGGATCGAGCGCGAGATCGACGAACCGGTGGTCTCCGCGCGGCTCGAGCTGAACTGAACCGCGTCAGCCGCGCTCTTCCCGCTTGCGCGAGCGAAGCAGCTCGATGACGCTGGACACCAGCTCCTTCGCCTGCAGGATGTTCTGGCTGATGATCTGCACATCCATGGCGGGCTTGCCCGGCTGCCGCGCGCTCTGGCAATAGACGCCGTGCTGGCCGACGAGGATCAGCGCATCGGTCAGGATGTCCAGCGTGACGGCGAGGCGGCCGGCTTCGGCGCCCATCTGGAATTCATGCCGCTCGAGTTCGTCCTTGAAATCGGTGAATGCGGATGGCGGGTTCATGGGCCGTTATGATGGAAACTGCCATGCCGTGGATAGCAGGCTTACTCGTTGTGATGCTGGCCGCGCAGCCGGAGATGCCGGAAACCGCGCGGAGCCGGCGGCTGCAAGGCAATGTGGTGCTGAACACAGACCCGGATTCCGGCCTGTGGCTCGGCGCGCCGGCGGTGATCGCCACACGCAGCGCCAAAGGCGAAGTCACGCCGCGGCACCGCACCGAGATCCGCTCGCGCTGGACGGACACGCATCTCTATTTCCTCTTCATCTGCCCGTACGAAGAGCTGTATGTGAACCCGAACCCAGTGACGGACCGCGAAACAAACCGGCTGTGGGAGCGCGACGTGGCCGAGATCTTCATCGGCGCGGACTTTGAAAAGATCTGGCAATACCGCGAGTATCAGGTGTCGCCGCAGGGCGAGTGGGTCGATCTCGATATCGACCGCAAGGAGCCGAAGCCCGAAGGCGGCTGGCAGTGGAATTCGGGCTTCGAAACCGCCGCCCGCATCGACCCGGCGCGCAAGGTCTGGTACGGGGCGTTCAAAATCCCCATCCGTTCCATCACCGAAAAGCGCGTGGCGCCGGGCTTTGAATTCCGCGTGAATTTCTACCGGTTGCAAGGGCCGCCGCCGCGCAAAAGCATTGCATGGCGGGCCACGGGGCCCACGGGCAACCACCATATCCCGGAGGCGTTCGGCATTCTCCGCCTGGAGGAATGATGACCCGGCCCGGCTCGACGCTGCGCATCTCGCCCGCGGGGCTTCGCGGCATTGTGGGCCACGGGCTCACCGCCGCTCATGTGCTGGATTTCGCCGCCGCCTTCGCCACGTTCCTCGAGTCGCCGGGCCGCGTTGTGATCGGGCGCGACCCGCGCGTTTCCAGCGTGATGATGCGGGAAGGCGTCACCGGCGCGCTGCTGGCGGCTGGGCACGAAGTGATCGACCTCGGCATCGCGCCCACGCCGGTGATCCAGCACTCCATCCGGCGGCTCGATGCGTTGGGCGGCGTGTCCATCGGCGCCAGCCACAACCCGGCGGAGTGGAACGCGCTGAAATTCTTCACCCGCGGCGGGAGCTATTTATCGAGCGCGCAAAGCGAGGAGTGGCTCGATATTTACCACCTGCGGAAATTCCGCTTCGCCGGTTATGCGGGCACGGGACGCCGCTCGGAGGACGCATCCGCAATCGACGCCTACCTGGACGCGCTCGAAGCCGTGTTTCCTCTCGACAAGCTGCAGCGCTTCCGCGTGCTGGTCGATTGCACCAACGGCACCTCCGGGCTCATCCTCCGCCGCATGATGGAACGCTTCGGGCTCGAGTGGATCCTGATCAACGAGGCGCTCGAGGGCCGCGCCTTCGTCCACGAGCCTTCGACGACGAAGAAAATGGCGGAGCTGCAACTGGCGCCGCTGGTGAAAACCGTGGGCGCCGACGCCGGCTTCCTGTTCGATATCGACAGCGACCGCGTGGCGTTTGCCACCGAACAGGGCGAGGCGGCCAGCGAAGAGCTCGTGCAGGTGGTGATCGCCGATGAAATGCTCGAGCGCGGCTGCGGCCAGGTGGTGCTGACGAACCTTTCCTCCACCGCGCTGCTGGAGGAAGTCGCGCAGAAACACGGCGGACGGGTCGTGCGGCTGCCGGTCGGGCGGCAGGCGGTGACCGACTCGCTCGCCGGCATCCCGGTCGAGCAGGTGGCCGTGGCGGGCGAAGGCACCGGCGCAGTGATGATGCCGCAGCAGTTTCTCTTTGTCTACGACGGCATCGCCGCGGCGTTGCGCCTGCTCGAACGCATGGAGCGGCGCGGGCAGCCGCTCTCGGCGCTCATCGCCGGCTATCCCGCATACACAATTCTCAAAGGCAAAATCCCGGTGCGCACACGCTTCATCCCGGATCTGTTCGACGATCTCGAACAGATCTTCCCGGAAGCGCGCTGCAACAGGCAGGACGGCCTCCGCCTGGATTGGGAGGACCGCTGGGTCCACGTCCGCGTATCGCAAACCGAGCCGGTCATCCGCGTCATCTGCGAGCAGCGCGGCGCCGCGCCGCGGCGGCTGTTTGACCAGGTGATGGACATGGTGAGGAGCTATTCGCAATGAGCCGCGCCCATCAGTTGAAGATCAGCGTGGCGGGCGTCCGCGGCGTCGTGGGCGAGTTTCTCACCCCGAACCTCGCCTGCGCCTTCGCCCAGGCCTTCGGCACCTATGTGGGACCGGGGCCGGTGGTGGTGGCGCGGGATACGCGCGCCTCGGGCGAAATGCTGGTGCATGCGGTAAGCTGCGGGCTGCTGGCCTCGGGCTGCGAGGTCATCCGCATCGGCGTCGTTCCCACGCCCACGGCGCAGATTTACGTGGCCGACATCCGCGCCGCCGGCGGCATCGCCGTCACGGCTTCGCACAACCCGGCCGAATACAACGCGCTCAAGCTGTTCAACGGAGAAGGGCTGTTCTTCAACCGCTACGAGCGCGCCGAGCTGCTCGATGTCTATCACCAGAGCGAGTTCCGCCATGCCGTGAACGAAGATATGCGGCGCGTGGTGATCGACGCGGAAACCGCCCCGGAGCGGCATTTCGCCCGCATCGTGCGCCATGTGGATGTGGAAAAGATCCGGCGCCGGCGGTTCCGCGTGGCTCTGGATGCCGTCAACGGCGCCGGCTCGCGGATGAGCGTGCGCTTCCTCCGTGACATTTTGGGTTGCGACCTGCACGCGATCCACGCCGATCCGGGCAAGCCCTTTCCGCGCGATCCCGAACCCCGGGCCGAGGTGCTCGGCGAGTTGAGCGATCTCGTCGTCCGCGCGCGGGCCGACGCGGGCTTCGCCCAGGACCCCGACGGCGACCGTCTGGCCGTGGCTGGCGAAACCGGCCGCGTTCTCGACAACGACGATGTGCTGGCCCTCGCCGTCGATTGCGCGCTGCGAAAAAAGAAAGGCCCCGTCGTGGTCAACCTCACCACGTCTTCTGCAATCGACGACATCGCCGCGCGCCACGGCTGCCCGGTGCACCGCACCCCGGTGGGCGAGGCCAACGTGGTGGAGCGCATGCGGCGAGCGCACGCGGTGATCGGAGGAGAGGGCGCCAACGGCGGCATCATCTTTCCCTCGGTCCACTATTGCCGCGACTCGTATTTGGGAATGGCCCTGCTGCTGGAGCGGCTCGCCGATTCGGGCGAGACCCTCAACGCGCTGGCCGCGGCGCTGCCGCGTTACTGGCGGCGGTCAGGAAAGTTCCCGTTCCAGCACGGCAGGCTCGGGCAGATGATGCAGGCCCTGGAGGCTGCGCTTCCCGGCGCGCGCGCCGACCGCACCGACGGGTTGAAGCTCATGCTCGAACACGGCTGGGTGCACGTGCGCGCCTCCAACACGGAACCGCTCGTCCGCGTAAGCGTGGAAGCCCGGTCGCGGGAAGAAGCCGATCGCCTCTACGAGCTCGCGGCGTCGCTGCGCTGAGCGCGCCCGCGCAGCAGAATCCCGGAACCCGTGGCGCAGAGCGCCAGCGCGATCCACTGCGTCCATGTAATCGGAATCGCTCCGATGGGGAACGGCTGATCGTGGTGGCGGAAAAACTCGATGGCGAACCGCGCGCCCGAATACAACGCCAGATACCACGCCAGGATTTCACCCTCGGCATGAGGGCGGCGGATCCGCAAATACAGCCACAAGGCCACGGCGCCCGTCGCGGCGGCTTCATAAAGCTGCGCCGGATGCAGCGGCACGCCAAGGGGAACGCCGGTCAGAGCTTGCGCTTCAGGATGGGTGAAGGTGACGGCCCAGGGCCGGTCGCACTCGCTGCCCCAGCAGCATCCGGCGGCAAAACAGCCCAGCCTGCCGATGGCATGGCCCAGCGCAACGCCGGGGGCGAACACGTCGGCGGTCTTCCACCAGGGAAGGCTGTGGCGCCGGATGTAGAACCACGCAAACAGAAGCGCCCCGAGGAACCCGCCGTAGTAAACCCCGGCGGAAAGCAGCGTTTCCAGGCTGAAAATTCTCCCGGGATTTTCCGAATAATACGGAAAATCCATGACAAACATCAGCAGCTTCGCCCCCGCCAGCCCCGCCAGCGCGCAATAAATGGCGAGATTCCCCGTCAAATCCACGTCCAGGCCGGCGCGCCGCGACAAGCGCAACACCAGCCCCATCCCGGCGAGAAAGCCGATTGCGACCAGCAGCCCGTACGTGGGCAGGAAAAAATCGCCGAGGGTGAAGATCTTCGGAAACATAAGTTCGCGCGCCCGCCGGCGGCTTCAGCCGATGTTCTCCGCCGGATCTGACCCCATTCTTACAGACGGTACAGCATGACGTACACCACAACGCCGGTGACGCTGACGTAGAGCCACAGGGGCAGCGTGATGCGCGCCAGGCGGCGGTGCTTCTCGAAGCGCCCTTTCCAGGCGCGCCACACCGTGACCAGCGCCATCGGCGCCACGCAGGCGGCGAGGATCGTATGCGAGATGAGAATCGTGAAATAGACGGGCCGGATCCAGCCCGTCTTCTGGAATTTCACGCTGCCTGCCTGCGCGTGGTAGATGAGATAACTCGCCAGGAACACCGCGCTCACCACGAGCGCGGCGGTCATCGCCGCGCGGTGCGCGTCGCGCCGCCCCTGGCGGATCAAACGGTAGCCGGCGATCAGCAGCACGGCAGCCGTGGTGTTGAGCATCGCGTTCAGCGCCGGCAGGTCGCGCACGTCCATCAGAAAACCTCTCTCCTGAGTTTGCGGATGTCGGCCGCCACCTGCTCGACGCAGGAAGAATCGGTCGTCTCGTAGTAGCCGCGAAGCCGCATTTTGCGGTCGACCAGCGCAAAGCGCGTGCCGTGCTCCGGCCCCATCCCGCCCAGATAGAACACCTCCGCGCCCAAACGGCGCAGCGTTTCCGGGTCGCCCGTCAGCAAAAACCAGCGCGCCGGGTTTTGCTTGAACCGGCGCCCGTAGGCGCGCAGCACTTCCGGCGTGTCGTTCTTCGGATCCACGGTGAAGCTCACCAGGCGCACGTCGTCGAACCCGGCCACCGCTTCCTGCACGCGGAACATCAGCGCGGTCATCCGCGGGCAGGGGCCGTTGCAGGTGGTGAAAAAGAAATCCGCCACCCAGACCTTGTCTCTCAGCTTTTCCGCGCTGCGGAAGGGACGGCCGTCCTGATCCACCAGCTCAAACTCAGGCACGCGGTTGATCTCGGGCAAACCCGACCGCAGGCAGCCCGTGAGGCAGGCGGCGCCGGAGGCGGCGAGCCACGCGCGTCGATCCATGGCGCTTTTCAGAATAGCCCGGGGCGGCTGTCGAGCAGAAGTGCGAGATACAGCAGCGGCAGATACAGCACGCTGGCCTTCAGCACGCCGCGCGCGTTCAGCGCTGTGCGGTCGCGGTGCAGGCGCACCGCCGCGCGCAGGAACACGCCGCCCAGCGCCAGCGCGGCGGCCAGGTACCAGTGCCCGGTCATCGACAGAAACCCCGGCAGCAGGCTGGCGGGGATCAGCACAAGCGCGAAGGCGAGCGCCTGCCGAGCCGTGGAGCGCCCGTCGGGTTCGACCACCGGAAGCATGCGGATGCCCGCGCGCCCGTAGTCTTCGCGGTACATCCACGCAATCGAGTAAAAGTGCGGAAACTGCCAGAGAAACAGGATGGCGAACAGCGCCCACGATTCCGGGGTGAGCTCGCCCCGCGCGGCGGCGAAGCCGATCAGCGGCGGCATCGCGCCCGGAAATGCCCCCACCGTGGTCGACCACCATGTCCTCTGCTTCAGCGGCGTATACAGCAGCAGATAGGACGCCACCGTGAACAGCCCCAGCCACGCGGTCAGCGCGTTCACGCCGAGCGCGAGATCCACCTCGCCGGCGGCCAGCAAGACGATGCCGAACCACAAGGCGTGGCGCGGCGCCACGCGCCCGGAAGGAATCGGGCGCGAAGCGGTCCGCCGCATGCGCGCGTCCGCGTCCCGCTCGTACCACTGGTTCAGCGTGGCCGTGCCGCTCGCGATCAGCGCCGTGCCCAGCAGGCAGTGCAGCAGCAGGCCCCATTCGAGCGGCCCCGTGTGGCCGAAATAATAGCCGATGCCCGTGCTCATCAGAATGAGCCACGTGATGCGCGGCTTGGTGAGCTCGATGTAGCTCCTCATGCGCTTGTTCCGTTCGATGCCAGCGGTTCGGTCCGTGATGCAGGTTCGGCGCAACGCAGCACGAACGCCGCCAGAATGACGCTCAATCCGAGCACTGTGGCCCCCGAGCCCATGTGCGCGCGCGATGCCATCTCCATCCATCCTCCGCCGATCTTGGCCACGCGGTACAGCAGCGCCATCACGCCCAGCACCACCTGCAAGCCCGTCAGCGCCGCCAGCGCCGCAGCCGTGCGCTTCAGCGCCGCGCCTACGCCCTCTTGCGTCAGGATGTAGGCGCCGAACAGGATCAGCACAATCGCCGCCGCAAAAGCCCACGTCACATGGGGAATCACCCCCGCGATGCCGTAACGGTACGCTGCTCCCAGCGAGATCTGCCCCAGCGTCGCCAAGGGCGCGAGCCAAGCCATGGAGCGCAGCGGCGGCCAGCCCGCGTCGCGGAAGCGTCCCTGATCCTTTCTCCAGAACGGCGCAGTCACTAGCCACACCAGCGACAGCGCCGCAAACTGCAAATACAGCGCTACCGCGGCGGCCGTCTCCAGCCCCGGCGAGCCGAAACTGCCCGCCGCCGGCATCCCGGATGCCACTGCGGCCAGCGTGGCCAGCGCCAGCAAGGCCGACAGCAGATGGACGCTCATGGAAATCATCGTGGTTCGGCGGTCTGCAGGCCCAGATCAGGAACGCCCCTCACAGGGAGCCCGTTGGTTCCATTCTATCCTGACAAGAATTCCTTCGCATTCTTTTGGATGCTTCCATCCGGGCGGTTGGAGGCAGCCAAATCCGCCGGAAAATGTTTCGCGCGCGCCCCCGCGCGCCTCCTGGCTCACACTCTCCGGCCCCAAGATAGAATACCGGGCATGAACCGGCGCTCTTTTCTTGCCGCCTCCGCAGGCGCGGCGGCTTCCGGGCTGGGCGCGGCGCCGCGCACCGAGACGCGCCCGGATATCGTCCTCATCCTCGCCGACGACCTCGGCTACTCCGACATCGGCTGCTACGGCGGGGAGATCGAGACGCCGAACCTGGACCGCCTCGCCCGCCGCGGCGTGCGCTTCTCGCAGTTCTACTGCGCGGCGCGCTGCTGCCCCACGCGCGCCTCGCTGCTCACCGGGCTGTACCCGCATCAGACCGGCGTCGGCCACATGGTGGAAAACCGCGGCTTGCCCGCCTATCAGGGCTTCCTCAACCGGCGCTGTGTCACGCTCGCTGAAGCGCTCAAGCCCGCCGGCTACACAACCCTGATGTCCGGCAAATGGCATGTGGGCGAACGCCGCCCCCACTGGCCCTGCGACCGCGGCTTCGACCGCTACTTCGGCCTCATCAGCGGCGCCTCCAGCTATTTTCGTCTCGACCCGGGCCGCACCATGGCTGTCGACAACCAGCCTTACACGCCCCCGCCGCAGGGCTTCTACATGACCGACGCCATCACCGGCAACGCCGTGCGCATGGTCCGGGAAGCCGCGCCAAAACAGAATCCGCTGTTTTTGTATCTGGCCTACACCGCTCCCCACTGGCCCCTGCACGCCCTCCCCGAGGACATCGAAAAATACCGCGGCCGCTACCGCAAAGGCTGGGACCGCCTCCGCGCGGAACGCCACGAACGCCAGATCGCCATGGGGCTGGCCGACCGGTCCTGGCCCCTCGCGCCGCGCGACCCCGCCGTCCCTGCCTGGGACTCGCTCTCCGAAAAAGAAAAGGACGAGTGGGACCTCCGCATGGCCGTCTACGCCGCGCAGGTGGATCGCATGGACCGCGGCATCGGCCGCGTGCTCGCCGAGCTCGAAAAGGCGGGACGGCTCGACAACGCGTTCGTCTTCTTCCTCTCCGACAACGGCGGCTGCCACGAGGAGAACATCGGCGGCGGCATGGAGCGCAAAGCAGCCAACCCGCTGCCCGGCCCCGCGGATTCCTTCACCTCGTACCGCCGCCCCTGGGCCAACGCCTCCAACACGCCCTTCCGCCTCTACAAGCAGTTCACGCATGAAGGCGGCATCTCCACCCCCGCCATCGCCGCGTGGACCAACCGCATCCGCCAGCCGGGCACGATCACGCACGAGATGGGGCACATCGTCGATCTGATGCCCACCGTCCTGCGCATCTCCGGCGCTGCCTGTCCGCGCGAGAACCAGGGCTCGCCGGTGCTGCCTCCGGAAGGCGTATCGCTCACCACCTGCCTCGTGCACGGCGGCGGGCTGCCGCGCAACGCGCCTGGCCTCGGCTGGGAGCACCAGGGGCACAAGGCCTTCCGCCAGGGCAACTGGAAACTGGTGGCCAGCCGCGGGCAGCCGTGGGAGCTTTACGATCTCGCCGCGGACCGCACGGAGCTCGACAACCTCGCCGCGCGCGAACCCAGGCGCGTGGCGCAGATGGCCGCCGAGTGGGAACGCTGGGCCGCGCGCTGCGGCGTCGCCGATTTCGACAAACTCCCGCCCCCTGTCCGGCAATAAACGCGCGGCTCAGGTGCGGTGCGCGTCTTCCAGATACGTGTACCCGTACAGCCCTTCTTCGTAATACTTCAGCAGGCGCCCGCTCTCCTCGTAGCCGATCTTGCCCGCCATCACCGCCTCTTCCATGTCCCGCCGGAACTGCTCGAGCAAATGCGAGGAGCTGAACTGCACGTACGCGAGCACCTCTTTCACGCTGTCGCCGCGGATCACCGCCTCCAGCACCGGCTTGTTCTGATCGTTCACGCGCACATGCACGGCGTGCGTGTCGCCGAACAGGTTGTGCAGATCGCCCAGGATCTCCTGGTACGCCCCCACCAGAAACGCCCCCAGATAATACGGCTCGCCGTTGAACGCATGCAGCGGCAGCGTCTTCTTCACGTCGCGGCGGTCGATGAACTGGTCCACCTTCCCGTCGCTGTCGCAACTGATGTCGCCGAGCACTGCGTGGCGCGTCGGCCGCTGCTCCAGCCGGTGGATGGGCATGATCGGGAAAAGCTGCTTCACCGCCCAACTGTCCGGCATGCTCTGGAACAGCGAGAAATTGCAGAAATACGTGTCCGAAAGCATGCCCTCCAGCCCTTCCAGCTCTTCGGGGAACACGTCCATCTGCCGCGCCAGCGCCAGCACCCGGCGGCAGATCAGCCAGTAGAGGTTCTCCGCCAGACACCGCTGCTTCAGCGGCAGATAGCCGAGGCTGAACAGATTCAGCGCCGAATCCAGCGCCTGCTGCGCGTCGTGGAAGCTCTCCAGCAGGTTCCGCAGCGTCAGGTTGCGGTACGTCTCCAGCAGGTCCGCCAGCGGCTGCTCGGCGTCTTCAGGCAGCTCTTCCGGCACGTGCTCGTCGCCGAAGCCGCTCACGCCCAGCACGTTGAACACCAGCACGCTGTGATACGCGGCAATGGCGCGCCCGCTTTCGCTCATGATCACCGGGTGCGGCACCTCGGCGTCGTCGCACACGTTCTGCAGGTGGTAGACGATGTCGTTGGCGTATTCCTGCAGCGTGTAATTCACGCTCGACTCGAAATCCGTCTGCGAGCCGTCGTAGTCGATGCCCAGCCCGCCGCCTACGTCGAGGACCTCCAGCCCCGCGCCCTGCCGCTTCAGGTCCACATACACGCGCGCGGCTTCGATCACGGCGCCCTTGATGTGGCGGATGTTCGTGATCTGGCTGCCCAGGTGGAAGTGCAGCAGCTTCAGGCAGTCTTCCATCCCCAGCGCCTTCAGCGTCTCCAGCGCGCGCATCGCTTCCGACACCGTAAGCCCGAACTTCGAGCGGTAGCCGCCCGACGATTTCCAGCGCCCCGCCCCGCGGCTCGCCAGCTTGATGCGGATGCCGATCGAGGGCCGCACCCCCATCTTCTCCGCCTTCTGCAGAATGAGTTCGAGCTCGGTGTACTTTTCCACCACCGGCGTGATGTTGCGCCCCACTTTGCGCGCCAGCATGCACAGCTCGATGTACTCGTCGTCCTTGAACCCGTTGCAGATGATCGGCGTCTCGTTGTCGGCGATCGCCATCACCGCCAGCAGCTCCGGCTTCGACCCCGCTTCCAGCCCGAAGCCGTATTGCCGCCCGAGCTGGTAGATCTCTTCCACCACCTGCCGCTGCTGGTTCACCTTGATCGGATACACGCAGCGGTAGCCGCCCTTGTAGTCGTGGTCGCGGATGGCGGCGTCGAACACCTGCCACATCTCCTGCAACTGCTGCCCGAGGATCTGCGGAAACCGCAGCAGCAGCGGCGGGTCGATGCCGCGCAGGATGAGCGTGTCCACCAGCTCTTTCAGGTCGACAAAACGGTGCGGCTCCTTGGTCGGGTGGACCAGTACGTGGCCCTGGTCGCTGATGGAGAAATACCCTTTGCCCCACCGGTCGATATCGTAGAGATCCCGTGCATCCGCCACCGTCCAACGGTCGGACGGCTCCCGCACGGGTGCGGCTTCAGGCAGTTTGAGGTTCAATTCGGGTTCGAGTGCCTCCGTCTACCAAGTGTGAATAAGATGGGGGGCGGGGGGCAACATTTTTTTGCGGCTGGCGCGGAGGATTTTTTTGCTCGGCGCCGCGGCGGCATCGGCGGCGGCGCAGCCGGCGCTGGCGCCCTGCATCGCTTCCTCCAGATCGGACGGCGCGCTGCGGCTCGTCTTCCGCGCCCCCTCCGCGCCTGCGCCGCGCGCGGCCCGCGTCACCCTGCTGTTGCGCCTGCGCGGCAACCCGCCGGAAATCATCAGGCTCAGCGGCAAGCCGGCCGAGGCCGCCTCCCGCGCGCGCGGATGGACGGCTCTCGTGCTGCCTCGCGGCGTCGCCTGGCAGCGCCTCACGGTCGAGCCCGGCGATCCCTTTGAAGGCTGCCAGGACCCCGCCTCCTCGCCTTATCTCGTCTTCGAGTCCGAACCGCGCCCGAAGAAGTAGAATCGGAGCCATGCCGGGATTGCCACTGGAGAACAGGTTCGCCCTCGTCACCGGCGCCAGCAAGGGCGTCGGCAAAGGCATCGCTTTGGAACTCGCGCGGCAGGGCGCCGCCGTCGCCATCAACTATTGCTCCGACGCCGCCGGCGCCGAGGCTTCGGCTGCCGCGATCGCCGCCGCCGGCGGCCGCGCCATCACCGTCCGCGCCGACGTCGCCTCCAAACAGGAAGTCGATCCAATGTTCGACCAGGTTCTGGCCGCCTTCGGCCGCCTCGACATCCTGGTCAACAACGCCGGCATCCAGACCTGGAAGCCCTTGCTCGAGCTCTCCGAACAGGAGTGGGACCGCGTGCTCGACGTGAACCTCAAAGGCTGTTTCCTCTGTACCCAGCGCGCCGCCCGCGCCATGAAGGATTCCGGCGGCGGCGTCATCGTCAACATCGGCTCCGGCTGCAACAAATGGCCGTTTCCGAACCTCGTCAACTACACCGCCTCCAAAGGCGGCATCGAGCAGTTCACCAAAGTCGCCGCCGTCGAGCTCGGCCCCTTCCGCATCCGCGTCAACTGCGTCGCGCCCGGCGCCATCGAGATCGAACGCACCAAAGAAGAAGCCGGCGACTACGCCGGCACATGGTCGCGCCTCACCCCCATGCGCCGCATCGGCCTGCCTTCCGACGTCGCCGCCGCGGTCGCCTTCCTCTGCGAGGACCGGGCCGAGTTCATCACCGGCCAGACCATCTGGGTCGACGGCGGCCTCTTCACGCGACCCGTCTGGCCTTACGAGTGATCAGCGCCTCAGCCGCGCCGGCTTCAGCGTCCACGCCTGCAGCCGCGCCATCTCCAGCAGGCTCTCCGGCGCAAACCCCTTCGGGTGGATCACCCAGTTGTACAGCCGCGCCGCGTCCCGGCCGATGCGCTTCTCGAAATCCGCCCGCCCTTTCCTCAACCGCACCGCTCCCGCGCCGTCATCGGCGGCCAGCGTCGCCGCGAAATCCTCCAGCGACATCCGCTCGCTGCCCAGCCACACGCAGTCCGGCAGCCGCCCGTGCGCGCCGATGAACTCCGCCGCCTCGCGCCGCGCGCGCTCGAACATCGGCCGCGCAATCTCCGCCTCCTTCCACGTCGTTTCCGAGCGGCGCAGCGGCCCGTCCACGTGCTGCGGCGCCACGCCCAGCAGCCTCAACAGCAGGTCCGCCGCGGAATAGCCGTCGTGCGCGTCCAGGCTCTCCGCCAGCCGCCGCGCTGCGCCCGCCGGCGGCGCCGCGTCGCGCGGCTCGAACAGCGCCACCGCCTCCCGCGCGGTCACAATCCGCAGGTTCGGCGTGCGCCGCACATGGTCCACCCACTCGAAGAAAATCCGGAACGCCTGCTCGCGCGACTCCGGCGTCCGCAGCGGCGGCTTCCTCCACTCGCTGCGCTCCGGGTTCGCGCCATACGAAAAGTTCACCCCGTCCCAGAACTTCGTCGTCACCCACTCCGTCGGATGATAGTAGGTCTGAATCACGCCGCCGCCCAGCCGCCGCGCGCTGGCAACAGCATCGTCAAAGCGCCGCTTCGCCGGCTCGAGCGCCGCCGGGTCGTTCAGCTCCGCCCGCACCGTGTGGCGGCCGAGGTTGAAGATGTACAGCAGCCCTCCGTACCAGAACGGCTGTTCGTCGAAGCCCACCTGCCCCGCATCATCCATGTACACCTTCACGCCCCACTCGCGCAGCGCCACGTTCACCTGCGGCGCCCACGAGTTGCCGGGCTGCCCGTAGCAGCTCGGCGGCAGCCCGAACAGTTGTTCGAGCAGAAGAAACCCTCCCCGCTCCCGCCGGGTGAATTCCGCCGCGCCGTCCAGCAGACCCATCTGCGAGAGGTATTGGGCAGGCGCAGGTGGAATGCTGTGCCACTCCGTGTGGTAGCCGATATCGTGCGCCGCCACGGCGCGGATCACATCCTGCCTGCCCCGCGCCATCCACACCCGCGCCTTCTCTCCCACGATCTTGAACGTGGCGCGCACGCCGCGCTCGCGCAGCCCTTCCGCCAGGCGCAGCGCCGCATCGTCGGAGGAAGGCTCGATGTAGTCTTCCGTGTCGAACCACAGCAGCCAGTACACCGGCGGCTGCGCCCGGGCAGCCGCGCAGAAAAGCGCGAGCAGGCAAAGCAGTCTCATCGTTCACCCCGCAAGTCCCGGCACGCCGCCCAGCGTCTTGGCCAGGCGCACCGCGCGCAGGATGGCTTCGGCCACCGCCTCCGCCGCCGCCACGCCCAGAGCGTCCGGCCGCGCTTCCACGGCCCCCGTGGCCAGCGCAATGCACACGTCGCCGTCCACCGATGTGTGCGCCGGCGAAATCGCCCGCACCAGCCCCTGCTGCCCCATCTGCGCCAGCCGCGCCGCCTGCACCTTGCTGAGGCGCGCGTTGGTGGCGACCACCGCCAGCGTCGTGTTCCGCCCCGGAATCGACGGCTCGATCCGCGACTTCATCAGCTCCGCCGACCCGGCAAACTCGCGCGACCCGGCTGCCTTCCGCGTCCCCGCCACGATGCGCCCCGTCCCCGGCTCCACCACGTCGCCCCACGCGTTCACCGCCGCCAGCGCGGACACCTTCACCCCGCCCTTCAATTCCACGGTAAACGTGCCGATGCCGCCTTTCATCGCGTGGGCCATCCCCAACGCTTTCCCCACCGTCGCTCCCGTCCCCGCACCCACGCAGCCCTCCGCCACCGGCCCGTCGTGCGCCGCCGCCGCCGCCGCTTCCCCCATCTCGCGCGTGGGCCGCACTTGCGCCTTGCCGATCGCCAGATCGTACAGAATCACGCAGGGCACGATCGGCACCACTGCGGCGCCAGTCTGGAACCCCACGCCCTTCTGTTCCAGGTGCCGCCGCACCCCGCTCGCCGCCTCCAGCCCGAACGCGCTTCCCCCCGCCAACACCACCGCGTGCACATGCGGCGTCAGATGATGCGGGCTCATCACGTCCATCTCTTCCGTGCCCGTCGCGCCGCCGCGGATGTCTGCGCCCGCCACCGCGCCCTTCTCGCACAAAATCACCGTGCAGCCCGTCAGCGCTTCATAGTCGGAAGCGTGGCCGACGCGAATGCCGGCAATGTCGGTGAGCCCCTTCATGGCGCGCCGCGGCCGCCCGCTTCCCGGGCCGCCGCAACCGCTATGCTAGCATCAAGTCAGCGAGAGGAACCGCCCCTTGCTGGATCTCCTCAAACGGCCTGTCTACACGTTTCAGGAATTCGTTCTCCTTTCGATCCGGTCGGTTCGCGGCGTGTTCCGCAAGCCCGCCTATTGGGGTGACACGCTCATCCAGATGGATCTCATCGGAGTCGGCAGCCTGCCCGTGGTCTGCCTCACCGGCTTCTTCAGCGGCGCCGTCATGGCGCTGCAGATGTCGCGCGCCTTGCAGACCTACGGCGCCACTTCCCAGGTCGGCAAGATCGTCGCCATCACCATGGTCCGCGAGATGGGCCCCGTGCTCACCGCCCTCATGGTGGCGGGGCGCAACTCCTCCGGCATGGCCAGCGAGCTCGGCTCGATGAAAGTCACCGAACAGATCGACGCCATGCGCGCCCTTGGCACCGACCCGGTACTCAAGCTCGTCAAGCCCCGCCTGCTGGCTACCGCCGTCGTCCTGCCCCTGCTCACCGTCATCGCCGATTTCCTCGGCCTCGTCGGCGGCTGGGTGGTCGCCTGCGTCATGCTCCAGCTCGCGCCCGGCGCCCAGTACTGGGAAACCGCCTGGCGCGCCATCGAGTACAACGACATCGCCCAGGGCCTCATCAAACCCTTCTGCTTCGCCGTCGTCCTCTCTCTCGTGGGCTGTTATTACGGGCTCCAGACCACCGGCGGCACGCAGGGCGTCGGCCGCTCCACCACCCAGGCGGTGGTCGTCGCCAGCGTCTGGGTGGTCGTGCTCACCTTCATCATCGGGCGCATCTTTACCAAGCTCTGACCCGGCCATGGACTCTCCAGCCAATCCGATGGTCATGGTGTTTGACGGCGTCTGCCTCAGCTTCGGCGGCGAGTGCGTGCTCGATGGCATCTCCTTCAGCGTGGAGCGCGGTGAAACGCTCGTCATCCAGGGCGCCGCCGCCAGCGGCAAAACCCTCATCCTCAAGCTCGCCCTCGGCCTCATCCGCCCCACGCGCGGCCGCATCTTCCTGTTCGGCGAGGACGCCACCGAATACCGCGACGAGCAGTGGAATGACGTTCGCGCCCGCATCGGCATGCTCTTCCAGGAGGGCGGGCTGTTCGACTCGCTCACCGTGGAAGAGAACGTCGCCTACCCTCTTCTCAACCAGAAGCGCGCCCCTTTGACCGAACTCGAGATCCGCCGCCGCGTCCAGGAGTCCCTCGACTTCGTCGAACTCGGCCATACGCTCGACAAATTCCCCAGCGAGCTCAGCGGCGGCATGCGCCGCCGCGTCGGCATCGCCCGCGCCATCGTCACCCAGCCGGAGCTGCTGCTCTACGACTCGCCCACCGCCGGCCTCGACCCCATCACCGCCACCACCATCATGGCCCTCATCGTCAAGGGCCGCGACGCCAGCCACGCCACCACCATCATGGTCACTCACCGCCATCAGGACGGCGAACTGCTCGACCGCTACCGCTGGGATCCCTCCACCAGCGCCCTCGTCCCCGCCGAGCCAGGCTCCACCCGCACCCGCTACATGGTGCTGCGCGAAGGGAGAATCGTTTTCCTCGGCTCCCCCGCCGAATTCGACGCCTGCCAGGACTCCTATGTCGCCAAATTCGCCAGCCGCTGACCTCCGCCACGGATTCGCCCCGATCATGGGAAGCTAGGGAGAAGAGCCATGCCATCGTCTCAGAAGGTCGCCTGGTCTCAACTTCGAGTGGGCATCATGGCCATCGTCGCCCTCTCTCTGCTCGCGCTGCTCATTTTCCTCATGACCGGCGCCGACAACCCTTTTGAAGAAAAGGCGACCCTCTACACCTACATGATGGACTCCGCCGCCATGACCGAAGGCTCCGCCGTCCGCCTCAACGGCATCCTCGTCGGCAAGGTCAAAAAGATCGAAATCACCGGCGACCCCGACAACTCCCGCGCCGTGAAAATGACCCTCGTCGTCGACCGCGCCGCCCTGCCCCTCATCCCCGAGGATTCCATCATCGGCTTCAGCGCGGAAAACGTGCTCGGCTCCAAGTTCCTCAACATCCGCCGCGGCTCCAGCAAGAAAACCGTGGCCGACGGCGGCACCCTTCAGGCGCGCGACGACAAGGACTTCCTCGAGGTCGTGCAGTCCGCCATGCCGCTGCTCGATTCCATGCAGTCCATCCTCCGCCGCATCGACGGCCTTATCGAGCACATCGAATCCGGCCGCGGCAACCTCGGCCGCCTCATCAAGGACGAGCAGCTCTACAACCGCGTCAACAGCACGCTCGCCGAAGTGCAGGAAATCACCGCCGCCGTCCGCCAGGGCAAGGGCACCATCGGCCACCTCGTCTATGACGAGGACCTCTACAACGACCTGCGCCGCACCCTCGCCCGCATCGACAATGTCGCCGCAGGCCTCGAGCACGGCGATGGCACCGCCGGCAGGCTCCTCAAGGACCCCGCCCTCTACGACGAACTGCGCGCCGCCTCCAAAGAGATCCACACGCTGGTCGAAAACCTCAACAAGGGCGAGGGCACCGCCGGCAAGCTCCTCCGCGACGAGGCGCTCCACAACCGCATCGTCGCCACCCTCGACAAGGTCAACTCCACCATCGACCGCATCAACTCCGGCCAGGGCACCCTCGGCCAGTTGGTGACCAATCCCGCCCTCTACGAAAACCTCGCCGCCACCTCTTCCCAGATGAGCGCCCTCATGCGCGACTTCCGCGCCAATCCCAAAAAGTTCCTCACCATCCAGCTCAAGCTGTTCTGATGGCCGCGCGCATCCTCACTGTCAATGCCGACGACTTCGGCTTCACGCGCAGCGTCAACCGCGGCATCCTCCACTGCCACCTGCACGGCATCCTCACCGCCACAACCCTGATGGCCAACGGCGACGCCTTCAGCGACGCCGTCTCCCTCGCCCTCTCCCACCCCTCCCTCGACGTCGGCGTGCATCTCGTCCTCGTGCAGGGCCGCTCTCTGGTCTCCGGCGACCCCCTCCCCCAGAGCGTCGCGCAGCTCGTCCGCGCCCTCGCCCTGCGCCGCCTTGATCCTGATGCGGAACTGCGCGCGCAGATCGATACGATCCTCGCCGCCGGCATCCGCCCCACGCACCTCGACACCCACAAGCACACGCACCTGTTGACGCCCGTGCTCGATGCCGTCTTGCGGCTCGCGCAAGACTACCGCATTCCCTGGCTGCGCCGCCCCTTCGACCTGCCCCTGCCCGCCTCCACGCGCCCCGTCCCTGCTTCCGTACGGCTCGCGCGCCGCGCCATGGCTGTCGTCGAACGCCGCTTCGAGCGCCGCATCCGCTCGCAAGGCGTCCGCACGCCCGATCACTTCGCCGGCTTCCAGTGGACCGGCCGGTTCACCGCGGAAGACCTGGCGGCTCTCGTGCGCTCGCTCCCGCCGGGCGTCACCGAATTCATGACTCACCCCGGCTTCTGCGACGAAGAATTGCGCCGCGCCCCCACGCGTCTCAAAGAAAGCCGCGAAGCGGAGCTGAAGGTGCTCACCGACCCGCGCGTGCGGGACGCGCTCCATGAGGCGGGCGTGCGTTTGGCGGGCTATGCGGACCTGCGCGCCACGTGATCCGCGCGGCGCGTCCTACCGCCCGTAATACGCCGCGTTCTTCTGCGTGTATTCCTTCCACTTCTCCGGAAGGTCGTCGAGAGCGAAAATCGCGCTCACCGGGCACACCGGCACGCACGCCCCGCAATCAATGCACTCCACCGGGTCGATGTAGAGCATCTCCGCCTGCTCGTAGGCGGGCTCGTCCTTGCGCGGATGAATGCAGTCCACCGGACAGGCGTCGACACACGCGGTGTCCTTCGTGCCAATGCACGGCTCAGCGATCACGTAGGCCATGGTTCAATCCCCTCTCTTGCAGAGTGAAACCCAGCAACCTCTTCCAACGAACCTAGCACAAAGCCCGAATCGCTTTCAATTTTCAGGCATTTCCGGCCGATTTCGGAGGTTCTCCCGCGCGCCCCGTACTGCGTTTTCGGCGCGCCCGTCCCCGCCTTGTGCGATGGGCTTCCCGCAGATCCGTTGTCTACAATGGGCATGATGATTGCTCCCGTGCGCAAGGCGGTCTTCCCCGCCGCAGGCCTCGGCACCCGCTTCCTGCCGGCCACCAAAGCGATGCCGAAGGAGATGCTCCCCCTCGTCGACAAGCCGCTCATCCAGTACGGCATTGAAGAGGCCATCGCCAGCGGCATGCGCAACATCGTCATCGTCACCGGCCGTGGCAAGACCGCCATCGAGGACCACTTCGACGTCTCCTTCGAACTCGAACACCTCCTCGAATCCCGCGGCAAGACGGCAACGCTCGAAGCCGTGCGCGCCATCTCCGACATGATCGACGTCGCCTACGTGCGCCAAAAAGAAGCTCTCGGCCTCGGCCATGCCGTGCTGCGCGCCAAGGATCTCGTCGGTCCCGAGCCTTTCGCCGTCGTCCTCTCCGACGACGTGATCGACGCCCCCGTGCCCTGCCTCCGCCAATTACTCGGCGTCTACGAGTATTACGGCGCCTCCGTGCTCGCACTGATGGAAGTGCCTGACGATCAGATCGCCGCCTATGGCGTCGTCGCCGCCGAACCGCGCCCCCACCAAGGCATGGACGGACGCGTCTTTCGCATTCACGACCTCGTCGAAAAGCCCTCGCCCGCCGACGCGCCTTCCAACCTCGCCATCATCGGCCGCTACATCCTCACCCCGGAAATCTTCGCCGCCATCGAAGCCACGCCCCCGGGGAGAAACAACGAGATCCAGCTCACCGATGCCCTGCGCATCCTGCTGAAGAACCGCCCCATTTACGGCGTCAAGTTCGAAGGCAAGCGCTTTGACGCCGGCGACAAGCTCGGCTTCCTGCAAGCCGCGGTCGAGTTCGCGCTCAAGCGCCCTGACTTGGGCGAGGCTTTCCGCTCCTGGCTGAAATCGCTGGATTGCCGCTGATCAGCCGCCGACCGACCGGCCCAGCATCAGTACGAGGATCACGGCCACGGCGAACGCCGCCAGAAACGCAAACAGGGTGCGTAGGGACATCGGAGAGTCTTCCGCCCCCTATGATTCTGCCCCGCACCGGCGGCGTCAACCGTGGCGCGCCGGGCAGCACCCCATGCTTCGGCTCTGCCCCGCAGCGGTGGGCGTTCCGCCTGAGCCTTGGCAGGCACGCCCTTCGGCCCCGGCCCCTGGCTCGCCTCGCTGCCCTCGCGCTGATTCAGCCCGCCACCGGCACGGGCAGCATCAGCGCCAACAGCAGCGCCGCGGCCGCCGCCACGAGCACTCGAATCGTCATGGCGGAATCCTCCGCCTGCCGATTCTGCTCCTTCGCCCGCAGCGTGTCAAGCGTCCATGTAGGGCATCGGCGGCACCTTGCCCCGAAGCCGCGCGTACACCGTCAGCGCCCCGCGGTGATGCGCCGTGTGATCGCGGATCGCCCCCAGGATCGCAAACCGCGGCATGCCCCCCATGATCGGCCCCGCCGGCAGCAGCGCCTCCCATTCTTCGTGCGTGTGCGACGCGATCGACGCCTGCCCCGCGGCAAACGCCCGCTCCAGCCACTGCCGCGCCTCGCCCAGCGACCGCACCGCGCGCACTTCCCGGTCCATCCCTTCAAAGTCCATCGAAAAGCCCTCCGGCCGGAAGGCGCCTTCAAAGAACCACTCGATCGTCTGCGCTGCGTGGGCCACCTGCTGCGCCGCCGTGAACATGCCCTCCGCCGGCGCAAAGCCGGAATCCTCTTCCGTCAGGCTGCGCGTCGAGCGCTCGAAATATTCGAGGATGTTGGCCAGGTCCTGCTCCAGATCCGCGATTACGGAATCGTTCATGGACGAGCCTCCTCCTTGCGGGGCAGGCTCCAGTCTTGCGCAATCGCGGAGAAGAAGCAATCCCGGGCGGCGCCGCGTCAGCGCACGCCCGCGCAGGCGTCCCGGCAGCGGCTCGATGCCAGCAGCCGCAGCACCACCAGGTCCGAAGGCTGGAAATACATCCGCGCCAGATTGCCGAGCTGCTCGTCGTCCTCGAGCAGATGGTCCCGCACCAGCGCGCGGAATTCGTCCAGCGTCACGCCCAACGCGCGCGCCGCTTCAGCCTCGTTGTAATAACCCTTTGGCGGGCGAGTGGTTCTCATGCCGGTTCGCCTGATGACATCCCGATTCTAGCTTGCCGCCTGCTTTTCTCTGAATCCGCAAAAGCTCTGAGATCCTTCCGAATCTGGACGCCTTGACAACCGTCCCCGGCAGGACTTCGGTACTAAGGTTCCCTCGCCCCGGCGGGAACGGTACACTGTTTCGCGGAGGTCCGCCATCATGGCATCTCGTCGTTCGCTTCTCGGCGCCCATCCTTCCACCGAGGTTCTCACCCGCGGCTTCGACCCGCGCCTCTCCGTCGGCAGCGCCCGCCCCGCTGTCTTCCGCAGCTCCACCTACGTCTTCTCCAGCCCCGAAGCCGCCGAGCGCGCCTTCGCCCTCCTCACCGGCAAAGCCCAGCTCGAACCCGGCGAACAGCCCGATCTCATCTACTCCCGCTTCAACCACCCCAACGCCGAGATCCTCGAAGACCAGATCGTCCCCCTCGAAGAAGGCGCCCAGTGGGCCATTGTCTTCAACTCCGGCATGGCCGCCATCATGACCGCCCTGCTCGCCCTGCTCAAGCCCGGCGACGCCATCGTCTACACCGTCCCCCTCTACGGCGGCACCCAGCATCTTGTCCACGATCTGCTCGAGCCGCTCAACATCCGCTGCGTGCCCGTCATCGCCGGCCGCTCCGCCGAGATCGACGAGGCCATCCGCTCCACCCCCGCGCTCAAGGCTGTCTTCATCGAAACCCCCGCCAACCCTACCATGGTGATGACCGACATCAAGCGCGCCGCGCTCACCGCCGCCTCGCTCGATCCCAGGCCCGCCGTCATCGTCGACAACACCTTCCTTGGCCCCGCCTTCCAGCATCCCCTCACCCTCGGCGCCGACCTCGTCGTCTACTCCGCCACCAAGTACCTCGGCGGCTTCTCCGATCTGCTCGCCGGCGTCGTCCTTGGCGTCGAGGCGCGCTTCGACAAGCCCATCCGCTCCCGCCGCGGCCTCTTCGGCAACATCCTCCAGCCCGACGAGTGCTGGATTCTCGACGGCCGCCTGCCCACCGTCAGCCTCCGCATGAACCGCCAGTCGAAAAACGCCCAGCGCATCGCCGAAAGCCTCGTGCGCCGCCCTGAAATCCGCCACGTCTACTACCCCACCCTGTTCGATGATCCCGAACAGATCCGCATCCGCCTCTCCCAGTGCGATTACCCCGGCGCCATGATCGCGCTCGACCTCCACGGCGGCAAGCCCGCCGCCTTCGAGTTCCTCCGCAGCATCCGCCTCGCCCACAACGCCGTCTCTCTCGGCGGCATGGAAACCCTCGTCTGCCACCCCGCCACCACCACCCACGCCGGTTGCAGCGAGCAAGAGCGCCGCATCGCCGGCATCACGGACGGCCTCGTTCGCGTCTCGGTCGGCGTCGAAGACTGGCGCGACCTGCTCCGCGATTTCGAGCAGGCGCTCGACCGCGTCTCCGAACTGCTCGCCTCGCAGGCCCGCTCCCCGCGCTAGCGGAAGAACGTCCGCCAGAACACCACCGTCAGCGCGTGCGTCACCATCGATGCCCGGATGCCGCCGCCCTCCCGGTACGCCAGTCCGTAAAACACCCCCGCCACGCCCGCCACTGCCGCAAACTGCCAGTTCGGAAACTCCCGGAATCCCAGATGCGCCAGCCCGAACGCCGCCGACGCCGCCCACAGCCCCACCCGCGGTTGCAGCAATCCCCGGAAGAAAAACTCCTCGCTCAGCGCCACCACCCAGAAAATGCCGAAAAACGTTCCCGCCGCGCTCAGCGCCGCCACCGGCCACTCCGCCTCAGGCCACGCGGGGCGCGCGAATCCTGTAACCGCAGAGATGGCCGCCGCCAGCGGCGCCAGCACGAGAAAATACTTCACGCCCGCCTTCCACTCCCGCGCCTCCGGCCAAAACCCGAACCCCACGCCCTCCGGCTTCAGATCCCGCATCACCGTCAGCAGCGTCGTGCGGATCCACATCAACTGCCCCAAAAACTCCATCCGCCATTCCCCCGCCGGCGGATACAGCGGCCGGAATGCTTTGAACAGCACCGGCGCCGCCGCCAGCGCCAGCACCAGCGCCCACCCATGCCGCGCTCGGCTCAGCGCCGGACTCGCCATCACGAACACCGCCGCCATCCCGCCCAGCCACAGCACGCTTGCCAGGCTGCTCTGCGGCATCGCCACGTGGTACAGCGCGCACGACAACGGCGCCGCCACAACCAGCATCCGCGGCTGCCATCTCCGCCGCCAGCTCTCGCGCGCCATGGAAGCGTACATCGCCGCTTCCACGGCCGCCGCCACCGCCACCCACAGCATCATCTGCGGGTCGCCGCCCAGTTTGTCCAGCCAAGGCATTCCCTTCAATCATAGGGCGCGCCCGCCGCGGAGCGCCCGCGGTGCGCGGGTGTACAATCAGGGCTGGCCTTGAACTATCCCACGAAAGGCACTCCCATGAACCGACGCGATTTCCTCTCTGCATCCGCCGCCACGTTCGCCGCCGCACAGACAGGCGGCAAGCGCCTCCCGATCCGCAAAGGGATCTACTGGAGCATGCTTCCCCCGAAGCTCTCCATCGAAGAGCGCTTCGCCCTCGCCAAAGACTGCGGCTTCCAGTCCATCGAGTGCCCCACCATGGACGAGCCCTCCCAGGTGGAGGCGGTCCTCGCCGCCAGCCGCAAAACAGGGCTTCCCGTCCACTCCGTGATGAACCGCGACCACTGGAAGTTCCCGCTCTCCAGCCCCGACCCCGCCGTAGTCGAAAAATGCGTCCACGGCATCGAAACCAGCATCCGCAACGCCAAGGCATGGGGCGCGGAAACTGTCCTGCTCGTGCCCGCCGTGGTCAACGCAGAAGTCGCTTATAAACAGGCATGGGACCGTTCCACCGCCCAGATCCGCAAGCTGATCCCCCTCGCCAGGGAGAACAAGGTCGTCATCGGCGTCGAAGAGGTCTGGAACAAGTTCCTGCTCAGCCCCCTCGAGTTCGCCCAGTACGTCGACCAGTTCGAAAGCCCCTGGGTCAAAGCCTATTTCGACGTCGGCAACATGGTCCTCTACGGCTTCCCGCAGGACTGGATCCGCACCCTCGGCAAACGCATCGTCAAGGTGCACCTCAAGGACTTCGCGTGGCGTACTTACTCGATTCCCGGCGACCCGCCGCAGAAGAAGCGCGTGCCCGAGTTCGTCGACCTGCGCGAAGGCGAAATCGATTGGAAGGCTGTGCACCAGGCCTTTCTCGAAATCGGCTATCAGGGCGACGCCACCGTCGAACTCCGCGGCGGCGACGCCGAATATCTGCGCGAGGTCAACCGCCGCGTCGACCTGATCCTGGAAGGCGCTTGAGCCTTCGGCAGCCCGCTGCGCCCGGCCGCCCGCGCAACTCGCAGAGGAGGGGACTGTGAAGAAATTCCTGCTTGGCATCCTCGCCGGCTTCATCATCGCCGGCGTCTCGGCCGTCGTGCTTTTCTTCGCCGCGGTCAAGTTCGCCAAACGCGCGCCCTCGCCGCCGGAATCCGCATGGCTCTCTCTCCGCCTCGGCGGCGATCTCCCGGAGCTCCAGCCCCTCATGCTGCCCCTGCCCGCGCTGGAGTCCAAAGCGCCGCTGACCGTGCCCGAAGTCTGGAGCGCGCTCCGCCGCGCCGCCCGCGATCCGCGCGTCAAAGGCCTCTTCTTGCGCCCGCAGGGCCTCGCCGCGGGTTGGGCCAAGCTCGATGAAATCCGCTCCGGCATCGAGGATGTGCGCAAGGCCGGCAAGCCCGTCCACGCCTGGCTCGCCAGCCCCGGCACGCGCGAGTATTACCTCGCCTCCGCCGCAGACCGCATCTCCATGGCCCCGGAAGACGTGCTCGACCTGCGCGGATTGCGCATCGAAGCCATGTACGTCAAGGGCACGCTCGACAAGCTCGGCATCGAAGTCGAAGTCGAACACGCCGGCAAATACAAGGACGCCGGCGATATGTTCACCCGCGCCGATATGAGCCCGGAAACCCGCGAAGCCCTCGGCGCCATCCTCGACGACCAGTACGAGCGCCTCTGCCAGGCGCTCGCCGCCTCCCGCAAGTCGCAGCCGGAAAAGATCCGCGCGCTCGTCGACGACGGCCCCTACACCGCCCCCAAAGCCGTCGCCGCCGGCCTCGTCGACGAACTCTTGTACGAAAAGGACGCCGAGCAGAAGCTCGAAGACGCCGCCGCTGCCAAAAGCAAGGAGAAACCCAAATCCCTCGCCGCGCGCGAGTATCTGCGCATTCCTCCCGACTTCCAGGGCAAACGCGTCCGCCAGGTCGCCTTGCTGATTGCGCAGGGCAGCATCCTCCGCTCCGCCCCGGCCGATCTGTTCGGAGAAGAACAGGCCATCACCCCCAAAGGCGTCGAGCAGCAGATCCGGCTCATCGAAAAAGACCCTTCCATCCGCGGCGTGATCGTCCGCATCGACAGCCCCGGCGGCGACGCCGTCGCCTCCGATGAAATTCTCGAACACCTCAAACGGTTGTCCCGGAAAAAACCGGTCGTCTTTTCCATGTCCGATGTCGCCGCTTCCGGCGGCTATTACATGGCCATGACCGGAGATCCCGTCGTCGCCTACCCCGGCACCATCACCGGCTCCATCGGCGTCATTTACGGCAAGGTGAACTTCCGCGGCCTCTACGGCAAAATCGGCGTCAACAAAGAGATTCTCAAGCGCGGCCGCTACGCCGACCTCGATTCCGATTTCCAGAAGCTCACCCCCGAAGGGCGCGCCAAATTGCGCGAAACCATCGACTTCATTTATGACGGCTTCCTCAAACGCGTCGCCGAAGGCCGCAGGAAAAAAGTCGGGGAGATCGAGCCCTTCGCCCAGGGCCGCGTCTGGTCCGGCCAGCGCGCCCTCGCCCACGGCCTCATCGACGCCAATGGCGGCATCGACGCCGCCATCGCCCTCGTCCGGAAAAAAGCCGGCATCAAGGACGACGAGGTCGTCCGGCTCAGCCTCTACCCCGCCCCGAAAAGCTGGTTCGACGTCTGGTTCCGCTCCTCGCCCTCCGATGAATCGTCCTGGGACGCCGAGACCGCCATCCTCGCCCGCCATCTCCCCGCGGGCCTCGCGCCATGGCTCCAGGGCGGTTTCCTTCGCGTGCTGCCCTGCAGGATCCTCATCCGTTAGCCGTCAACGCCCCGGCCTGATCCGGCGCCGCGCCTGAAATGGCGCAAGGGCCCGCCCAGGCTGCGGCCGGCAAAGAACCGAGCCTGCACGCCGCGCGCGGCGCCGCCCCTGCCGTCGACTTTATTATCAGATAACCAGATCTGCTTATCTTGTATACGTGCCCGGACGCCGGACGCCCGGCGCTCCGCGCGCCGGCGCCCGCCGCCCCCGGCCTCAACTGTACAGCCGGTCCCAGCTCCGCTCGTTGTTCCAGTTCTCCGTCGGCTCGAAGTAGCCCGTCCCCGGCGCCAGGCGCTTCTTCACCTCGTCCGGGTTCGGCTCCACGCCCAGCCCCGGCTTGTCCGGCACCGCCGCGAAGCCCTTCTCGTACAGCGGCTGCTCGTTGCCCGTCACCAGGTTCGACCACCAAGGCACGTCCACCGAGTGATGCTCCAGCACCAGAAAATTCTCCGTCGCCGCCGCGCAGTGCACGTTCGCCATGAACGAAATCGGCGTCCCCGCAAAGTGCATCGCCATCGCGTGCCCGTACTCCATCACCGCATCGCCGATCTTCTTCGTCTCCAGAAGCCCGCCCGACGACGCCAGGTCCGGGTGCAGGATGTCCACCGCGTGGTTCTTCGCCAGCTCGATGAACGGCTCCTTCAGGTAAATGTCCTCCCCCGTCAGCGTCGGGATGTCCACCGCCAGCGTGATCTGCTTCCACAGCTCCGTCTCCGTCCACGGGATCATGTCCTCCAGCCACGCCAGATTGTATTTTTCCAGCGCTTTCCCCAGCCGGATGCACGAATTGACCCCGATATGCCCGAAATGATCCGCCGCCAGCGGGATGTCCCAACCCACGATTTCGCGGATCTGCGCTACATAATCTGCCATCAATGCCACGCCTTTTTCGGTCAGTTCCATCCCGGTGAACATATGCTTCGTCCATGTCGAGGACCGCTGCGTCACTCCCGCCGGCGCGGTGATCGCTCCCGGCACGTTCTCCACCAGGTCGACGCCCAGGTCCATCTTCAGCCACGTGAAGCCCTGCTCCCGCCGGGCCTTCAGCCGCTCGCCGAACACCTTGGGGTCATGCGATTCCGTCGTGTCCGCATATAGCCGGATCCGGTCGCGGAACTTCCCGCCCAGCAACTGGTACGCAGGCACGTTGTACGCCTTGCCCGCCAGGTCCCACAGCGCCATTTCCACGCCGCACACCCCGCCAGCCTGCCGCGCGTGAAAGCCGAATTGCTTGATTTTGCGGAACACCTTGTCCACATTGCAGGGATTTTCGCCCAAAATGCGCGATTTCAGCATCAGCGCATACGTCACGCTCGCCCCGTCGCGCACCTCGCCGTATCCGCTGATCCCCTGGTTCGTGTCGATCCGGATGATCGGCGCCCGCATCGGCGCGCCCGTGATGTGCGCGAACCGCAGATCCGTAATCCGCAGCGCCGACGGCTTCGAGTTCGTGTTCACTGTGTTCTGATACGCCTGGATCGTATCCTCGGCCCAGAACCCCGCCGCTGCAACTCCCGCGGCTGTCTTCAGGAATCCCCTCCGGCTGGTCCCGCGCCGGTTCTGCCACCATTTTTTTGTCGCGTTCTCCATGTGTGCCTTCCTGCGAATCACTTCTCTCTCTTCTGCATGCGGACCTTCGAGCCCTTGGCCTCGGCCCATTTGTTGAATTCATCCACCATCTGCGGCGTCCATTGCGTGTCGATCTGCCCGGGCGTATACTTCTGCTCCCGCAGCATCTGGTGGCCCCATTCATCCCGCAGCCGCGTCAACTCGCTCTCGTCAGCCACCACCGCCGCCAGATGCGCCGGGATGAACACCACTCCCTCCGGGTCGCTCAGCACCACGTCGCCCGGCAGCACCGTCGCCTGCCCGATGCGGATGGGCACGTTGATCCCCATCAGCGTCACCTCCGCGATCGCCGTGGGGTCGAATCCCCGGCAGAAAATCTGGAACCCCTTGATTTCCATCAGTCCGCTCACGTCCCGCACCGCGCCGTCCACCACCAGCCCCGTTCCCGTCTTCGTCCAGATCGACGTGCCCAGGTTGTCGCCGATGATCGTCCCGTCCTTGATCTTGCCGAACAGGTCCGCCACCATCACGTCCCGCTTCACCAGCGTGTCGATCACCCACGAGTTCTGCCCCCGCCCCACGCGCTTTTCTTTCTTCGCGTGGTCGTTGATCACCGCGTCCATGTCCGGGCGCCGCGGCATGAACACCGCCGTCACCGCCCGCCCCACCAGCCGGTTCCCCGTCGGGTCGTTCACATTCACCGTCTTCCAGTTCCCCTCGAACTGGTTGTGGTACCCCAGCCGCCGCAGCGTCCCCCACGCTTCCTCCGCCGTCGTCAGTTTCAGCCGGTCCAGCACTTCGTCCGGCACCTTCGGGCGCCCGTCCGGAAACCGCTCGCCCTTCCACTCGCGCGTGATGTCGATCCGCTGCTCGTTGGTGAACATTCCCAATTGCGCGAATGCGCCCGCCGCCAGCAACACCGCCGCTGCGGCTGCTCTCGCTGCGCTCTGCTTCATCCGTTCATTCCTCCCGTCGTTTCCTGATCACATCCTCGCCTCGGCGCTCGCGCCGCAGGCGCTTCACCAGAACTTGTGGTTGTGCGCCACCACGCCGGGCAGCACATACGCATACAGCATCACCAGCAGCCCGACCACCAGCGTCAGCGCCAGCCCGTGCCTGGCCACCCGGCGGAACAGGTCGCCTTCCTTGCCCTCGATCCCCGCCGCCACGCACGCGATGATCAGCGACTGCGCCGCCACCATCTTTCCCATCACCCCGCCCGTCGAATTCGCCGCCGCCATCAGCACCGGATCCAGCCCCAGCTTCGTCGCCGTCACCACTTGCAGGTTGCCGAACAGCGCATTCGACCCCGCGTCCGTTCCGCTCAACGCCACGCCGATCCATCCGATGAACGTCCCGAACACCGGGTACAGCACCCCCGTGTGCGTCATCGCCAGCCCCAGCACCGCGTCCATCCCGCAATAGCGCATCACATACGCCATGCAGATCATGCACAGGATCGCCAGAAAGCTGAACCGCATCCGGAACATCGTCCCGCGGAACACCCTCAGCGTCGTGCCCATCGAGAGCCCCAGCACCGGCCCCGCCACCAGCCCGGCCAGCACCGTCGCCGTGCCCACGCTCGCCAGCCAGTCCACGCTGAAAATCGCCGTGTCCAGCACGTCTTTTTCGACCACCGGCGCCGTACGCAACACCATCTGGTGCAGCCCCGGCACCGGCGCCTTGTAGCTCGTCTGCGAGATCATCGCCTTCACCGCCGGAATGCCCCACGCCACCACGAAAATCGCGATCAGCGCAAACGGCGACCACGCGTGCACCACCTCTTTGGCCGTGTATTTCCGCTTTTCCGGCCTCGGTTTGTCCTTTTCTTCAGGGAAATGGTACTCGTGTTTCGGCTTCCAGTACTTGAAAAACACCGCGCAGAACAGGATCGCTCCCATCCCGCTCATAATATCCACAAGGTTCGGGTCTACATAATTCGACCAGAAAAACTGGATCCCGGCAAAAGAAAATCCGGCCGCCACGCACGCCGGCCAAACCTGGAATGTCTCCCGCCATCCCACCATGGTCCGCACCAGGTAGAACGGCAGCATCGCCGCCACCGGCGGCAGGATCCGCCCCATCGTTGCGCTCAGATCGGATTCCGGCAGCCCCGTCACCGCCGCCAGCGCCCGCACCGGGTTCCCCATGCCGCCCCACGCCACCGGCGCCGTGTTCGCCATCAGGCACACCACTGCCGTCTCGAACGGGCGGAACCCCAGCCCGATCATCATCGCCGCCGTCACCGCCACCGGCGCCCCGCCGCCCCCCGCCCCTTCCAACACCGCCCCGAAACAGAACGCGATCAGCAGCATCTGCACGCGCCGGTCGTCCGTGATCGCCCCGATCGAACCCTTGATCGTCTCGAAGTGCCCGCTCTGCACCGTCAGGTCGTACACGAACACCGCCCCCACCACCACCCACGCGATCCACAGCGCCGCATACACCGCCCCGTGCGCCGCCGCGCCCGCCACCATGGGCACGGGCATCCGGAAAACCAGCGCCGCCACCGCCATCGCCGCAATCAGCGCGAACAGCGCCGCTAGGTGCGCCTTGATCTTGCGCACCGCCAGCAGATAGAAAAGCACCGTCACCGGAATCGCCGCCGCCAGCGTCGAGAGCGCCGCGTTGCCGAGCGGATCGTAATTCTGGGTCCAGATCTGCATGGCTCAGGTCTCGGGGAAAGCGGCATCATCATATCAAAGCCCGCCCTCGCGCCCGCGCACCCTGTGCGACGCTCGATAGAAGAATGCGCTCCGTTTGTGTCTTCTGCGGCTCCAGCTCCCGCGCCCGCGATCCCTACTTCGAAGCCGCCCGCCGCGCTGGCGCCGAAATCGCCCGCCGCGGCTTGCGCCTCGTCTATGGCGGCGCAGCCGTCGGCCTCATGGGCGCGCTCGCCGATGCCGCCCTCGCCGCGGGCGGCGAAGTCGCCGGCGTCATCCCGCAGTCCCTCCTCGACAAGGAGGTCGCCCACCCGCGCCTGACCCAACAGCACGTCGTCGAGTCCATGCACGACCGCAAGGCGCTGATGAGCGAGCTCGCCGATGCTTTTCTCGCCTTGCCCGGCGGCCTCGGCACGCTCGACGAGCTCTTTGAAACGCTCACCTGGGCCCAGCTCGGCTTCCATCACAAGCCTGTCGCCCTGCTCAACACGGAAGGCTTCTTCGACGACCTGCTCCGCTTTCTCGACCGCGCCGTCCGCGACGGCTTCCTCCATCCCGCCCACCGCGGGATGATCCGCGTTGGGGAAGACCCCGCCGCTCTGCTCGATTCGATGCAGAACCATGTCCCTCCTTCCGCTGGGAAATGGTGGCAGCGTCCGTGACGCCCAAGGCGCATAATGAGTAACAAACCATGTTCCGCACCATCCGGGAGCAGGTCGACACCATCTTCCGCGAAGACCCCGCGGCCAAGAGCGTCATCGAGATCCTGTTCTGTTACCCGGGCTTCCACGCGATTCTCTTTCATCGCCTCGCCCACAAGCTCTACAAGGCCGGCTTCACCACCACGGCTCGCCTCATCAGCCAGATCTCGCGCTCCCTCACCGGCATCGAAATCCATCCCGGCGCGCAGATCGGCCGCCGCTTTTTCATTGACCACGGCATGGGCGTCGTGATCGGCGAAACCGCCATCGTCGGCGACGATTGCCTGCTCTACCAGGGCGTCACCCTCGGCGGCACAGGCAAGGAAAAGGGCAAGCGCCACCCCACGCTCGGCAACCACGTCGTCATTGGCAGCGGCGCCAAGGTGCTCGGCAACATCACCATCGGCAACCACGTCCGCATCGGCGCCGGCTCCGTCGTGCTCAAGTCCGTGCCCGATCACTCCACCGTCGTCGGCGTCCCCGGCCGCATCGTCCGCAGCCGCCTCGACAACGAAGAAGTCCTCGAACACGCCAAGCTCCCCGACCCTGAAGGCCAAGCCATCGAACAGCTCGCCCAGCGGATCGAACAGCTCGAAAAAACCGTCCGCGAGCTGGCCGAAAAACTCTCTCAGGGCAGCCCCGGCGGCGCCGCCAGCGCGTAGCGGAAACTGTTGCGCGCCGCCTGCCGCAGTCCCTCTTCGGTGAATCCGAACACGTCGCGCGCCAGCTCGTACTCGCGCACCAGTGTTGTCTCGAACAGCGCCGGATCATCCGTGTTCAGCACCACCGGCACACCCGCGTCCCACAGCCGCCGCACCGGGTGCTCCTCCAGCCGCCGCACCGCGCCCGTGCGCACGTTGCTCGTGATGCAAATCTCCAGCGCCACGTCGCGGCGCCGCAACTGCTCGAGCAGCACCGGGTCTTCCACGGCGCGGATCCCGTGCCCGATGCGCCGCGCCCCGCATTCCAGCGCCTCCCACACGCTCTCCGGCCCCGTCGTCTCTCCGCCGTGCGGCACTGCGGCCAGCCCGTGCCGGCGCACATAGGCGAACACCTCCTTGTAGAGCCGCGCCGGTCCGCGCGCTTCGTCGCCCCCGATCCCGAACCCCGCCACGCCGCGCCGCGCCCACCGCACCGCCGCCTCCGCCGCCGCCTGCACATGGTCCAGCCCGAACTGCCGGACCGCGTCGAATATGAACCGCACCGGCATCGCCGCCCGCTCCGCCTCCTCCGCCAGCGCCCCGAAACACTCGTCCAGCGGCAGCCCCCGCCACAGGATCACGCCGGCGCTCACGTTGATCTCCGCGTACCGCACGCCTTCGGCCTCCAGCCGCCCGAGCAGACGCCGCAGCACCAGCGCAAAATCCTCCGGCTTTTTCAGGCACGAGTGCACCCACTTGAACGCTTGCAGGAACTCGTCGAAGCCGCCGAACCGCATCCGCGCCCGCGCCTCCTCCACGCTCAAACCCGGCACGATCTCGCACAGCGTCTCCGCCTCGGCCGCCCCCTCCAGGTGCAGGTGCAGTTCCGCTTTCGGCAATGCCCTCAGGTCCATGAATTGCCATAATAGCCGCATGAACCCCGGTGAATTCGACGCGATCGTCGGCGGCTACCACGGCGACCCCTTCTCCGTCCTCGGCCCGCACCGCGTCGAGGACGGGTGGGTCGTCCGCGCCTTTCTCCCCCACGCCGCCCAGGCTGCGTTGCTGCTGGAAGGCGGCGGCCGAGTGCCCATGGCCAAACTCCATCCCGGCGGCCTCTACGGCGCGCAGATCGCCCGCGAGCCCGGCCGCTACCTCTTCGAGATCTCCCTGTACCGCGGCGGCTCGGAGATCATCGAAGACCCCTACCGCTTCGGCCTTCTCTTGAGCGATTTCGACGTCTACCTGCACGCCGAAGGCACCTGCTATGAAGCCTGGCGCACCATGGGCGCGCACCTGATGGAAATCGACGGCGTCCACGGCTGCCGCTTCGCCGTATGGGCGCCCAACGCGGAAGCCGTTTGCGTCTCCGGCAGTTTCAACCAGTGGGACTCTTACCGCCACCCCATGCGCCGCCGCGAAGGCGGCATCTGGGAGATCTTCCTTCCCGGCGTCCGCCAGGGCGACATCTACAAATACTTCGTCCGCTCCAAGATCTTCGGCGTCTCCGAAATGAAGTGCGACCCCTACGCCTTCGCCGCCGAAACCCCGCCACTCACCGCTTCCATGATCTGGCAGCTCGGCCAATACCAGTGGAATGACGGCGCCTGGATGGACGCCCGCGCCCGCACCAACTGGCTCGAGCGCCCGTTCAATTGCTACGAGATCCACCTGGAATCCTGGATGAAGACGCCCGAGGGCGAACCCCTCTCCTACCGCGAGCTCGCCAGCCATCTCGTCCCCTACGTCCAGCGCCTCGGCTATACCCACATCGAGCTGATGCCGGTCATGGAGCACCCCTACGCCGGAAGCTGGGGCTACCAGGTCACCGGCTACTACGCACCCACCGCCCGCTTCGGCACGCCAGACGACTTCAAGTTCTTCATCGACCAGTGCCACCAGCACGGCATCGGCGTCATCGTCGACTGGGTTCCCGGCCACTTTCCCAAGGACGCCCACGGGCTGGCCCGCTTCGACGGCACCGCCTGCTATGAGTACGAAGACCCCCGCGTCGGCGAACACAAGGAATGGGGCACGCTCATCTTCAATTACGCCCGCAATGAAGTCCGCAATTTTCTCATTTCCAATGCCCTTTTCTGGCTGAAGGAATACCATATCGACGGCCTGCGCGTCGATGCCGTGGCCTCCATGCTGTACCTCGATTACTGCCGGAAGGAAGGAGAATGGGTCCCCAACAAATACGGCGGCAACGAGAATCTCGAGGCCATTTCCTTCCTGCGCAAGTTCAACGAGGAGGCCCACAAGGTCCCCGGCGCCGTCACCATCGCCGAAGAGTCCACCTCCTTCGCCGGCGTCTCCCATCCCGTCTACGCCGGCGGGCTCGGCTTCACCATGAAGTGGAACATGGGCTGGATGCACGACATGTTCGGCTACTTCCGCGCCGACCCGCTCTTCCGCAAGTTCCGCCACAGCCAGATCACCTTCAGCCTCCTCTACGCCTTCACCGAGAACTTCCTCCTGCCCATCTCCCACGACGAGGTCGTCCACGGCAAGGCGTCCCTCATCGCCAAGATGCCCGGCGACGAGTGGCAGCGCTTCGCCAACGTCCGCGCCTTCCTCGGCTACATGTACGGCCACCCCGGCAAGAAGCTCCTCTTCATGGGCTGCGAGCTGGGCCAGTACGAGGAGTGGAACTGGCGGGGGCAGCTCCGCTGGGATCTGCTCCAGTATGATTTCCACAGAAAATTACAGGATTTCGTCCGGGAACTGAATCATTTTTATGCCTCGGATCCGACGCTCTATGAAGTCGATTTCCACTGGAACGGATTCGATTGGATCGATATTCATGATATTGATTCCAGTGTCATCAGTTTCGTTCGCTGGTCGAAACACCGCCGCGATTTTACTGTCTGGGTCTGCAATTTCACCCCCGTCGTCCGCCACAATTACCGCATCGGCGTGCCCGGGCCGGGCGTCTACCGCGAGGTCCTGAACACCGACTGGGAGCGCTTCGGCGGCAGCGGCGTCCGCAACGACGGCGATCTGTGGACAGACCGCGTGGAAATGCACGGCCGCCGGCAGAGCCTGTCGCTCACGCTGCCGCCCCTCGCCGTCGTCGTCTGCCGCCGCGCCGGAGGCTGAACCGCCATGCACGATCCCCTGTTCCTCTCCCTGTGGCTCAGGAACTTCGCCCCCGTCGGGCTGCCGCTCTATCTCAAGAAAGCCGTCTCCGTCTTTCCGCAGTCCCGGCTCAAGCCCGGCGGCGTCATGCGCATCTACCCCCTCGCCTTCCGCGAAGCGCCGCTGCTCGAGGAGTATTATGACGGCGATCTCGACCCGCAGGCTGCGGCTTCGCGCGCCCAGGAGCATCTCCACGACGACATCGCCATCCAGGTCCAGATGCGGTGGGATCTCTACCAGTGGACCGGCGAGTGGGAGCTGAAGCCCTCCACGGTCTTCCTCGAGATCTTCGGGCCGCAATTCGAAGCCCCGCGCGGCGAGCACCTCCGCGTCGATCTCGGCCCCCAGCGCCTCTATCTGCCCGAGCCGTCCAGCGACGCCCTCCGCCCCGTGCAGTCCAATATCCGCAGCGTCCTGCATCTGGCCGCGGATCTGGAAAACGAGCTGATCGCCGAGCGCAGACTGCTCTGGACCGAAGACGAGGAGAACTTCGCCGAACGCCTGAAAGCCCTGCTAGACTGAGGCCCCGCGCCCTCGCGGCGCCAGCCGTTCGATCGCTGCCAGCAGCTCTTTCGGCAGGAACGGCTTCAGCAGCGCCTCCACCCGCGCCCGCTGCGCTTCCGGCAGCGCCGCCGGGCTGAAAGGCGTTCCGCTCGAGACGATCACCTTGAGCTCCGGCGCGGCTTTCAGCAACAGCGGCAACAGCTCCGCGCCGGAGATGTCCGGCAGTTTCAGATCCAGAACCGCCACCGTGTACGGGCACGGCGCAGCACGGCACTTTTCCAGCGCACCGAATCCCGTCTCCGATACGTCTACCCGGTAGCCGGCGCGTTCCAGGAAGCGTTGGAGCAACGCGAGCAGCGGCTTTTCGTCGTCCACCAGAAGGATGGCCATGGTCGAACCGGCGTGTTCTTGACCTTATCATGACCAGAGGAGAAACCGCATGAGACTCATCCTTCCGGCGCTGCTGGCATCCGGCTTGCTGCTCGCCGCCCCGCTGCCTGTGCGGCGCGTCGTCATTTACAAGAACGGCGTCGCCTTCTATGAACGTTCGGGCGAGGTGAAGGCCGGCGAGCCGGCTGTGCTCGACTTCAAGGCGGCCGAAATGGACGACGTGCTGAAGTCGCTGGTTCTCGAAGCGCCCGGCGGCGTCGCCCGCCTGCGCTACGAATTTCGCGACCCGGCGCGCGGGGGCGCCCTTCGCCAAAAGCTGCAAGCGTCTTTGCAGCAGCCCCTCGCCGTGTTGCTCGACCAGTGGCGCGGCGCGCGGATCGAGATGAACTACCGCGGCGGGCCCGCCGCAGGCGTCATCGTCTCCGGCCGGCTCGCTCCTCTCCCGAACCAGGGGCAAAAACAGGAATTGACGCTTTTGTTGGATTCCGGCGCGTTCGCCGTCTACGACCTCGACGCCGCCTCCGACATCCGCCTCGCCGACCCGCGCCTGCAGCGGCAACTCGCCGACGCGCTCGCCGCGGCCGGCCAGGATCTGAATCCGGACCGCCGCGCCGTCGTCATCGACCTGGCCGGTTCCGGAGACAGGCGCATCACCGCGCGCTACCTGGCCCCCGCGCCGGTCTGGAAATCCACCTACCGCCTGCTGCTGCCCGACGCGGGCGAGGCCTCGCTGGAAGGCTGGGCGATTGTCGAAAACGCCACCGGCGAGGACTGGAACCAGGTCGCGCTCAGCGTCGTCAGCGGCAAGCCGGTGTCGTTCCTCACCCGGCTTCTGGATCTGCGCTACGTCCAGCGCAAGGAAGTCGCGTTGCCGGGCGAGGAGCCCGCCGCGCCGCAACTGCACGCCGGCGCCATCGCCACCGAAGAGAAATCCGCTCAGCGGCTTGCCGCGCAGGCCGGTCCGATGAGGGTCTTTCGCGGGAAGCCGGCCGACGAGGCGGCTCTCGCCGCCCCCGCCCCGATGGAGTTGAGCAGCGTCGAGCCGGAGGCGCAAGGGCGCGAGGCGGGCGAGCTGTTCGAATACAGCTTTCCCACGCCCGTCCATGCGCGCGCCGGCGAGTCTCTGCTGCTGCCCTTCTTCCAGGGCAAGATCGGCGCCCGCAAGCTGCTGATCTACTCCGACCGCTCGCAGGCCAACCCGCGCCACGCCGCCGAGATCACCAACTCCACCGGCAAGACGCTCGACGGCGGGCCCGTCACCGTTTATCACTCTTCCGGCTATTCCGGCGAAGCGATGATGGACGTGCTCAAGAGCGGCGAGAAGCGGCTCATCAGCTACTCGGTCGATCAGGCGGTGCGCGTCACCACCAACTTCGAGTCCGGCGAGGAAACCGTGCGCAGCTTCAGAGCCAGCCGCGGCGTGCTCACCACGCGCACCGCCATCCAGCGCACCACTGTCTACACCGTCTCCAACGCCGACGCGAAAGAGAAGACGCTGCTCATCGAGCACGCCGTCACACCGGGATGGAAACTGCTGAAGCCGAAGGCGGATGAAACGACGCCTTCCTCATGGCGGTTCTCCATGGCTCTCGCCTCGCAGGGCGCGGCGAAGCTCGCCGTCGTCGAGGAGCGCGAGGTGGAGAGCGCCACCGCCGTCACCTCGCTCACGCCGGACGTTCTCGTTACTTACATCCGCAACCGCGCCCTCGGCGACGCCGCGCGCCGGCAACTGGAAGCCATCGCCGCCAAAAAGCGCGAAATCGCCGAAGCCGACTCCGAGTTGCGCCGCACGGAAACCGAGTTGCGCGAACTCGCGGGCGAGCAGGAGCGCCTGCGGCAGAACATCAACACGCTGCGCAACGTCGCCGGACAGCAGGAACAGGTGAACCGCTACGCCGCCGAACTGGCCAAGGGCGACGTGCGCATCGCCGGGCTGCGCGACCAGCAGGCCCAGTTGCGCAAGCGCCGCGGCTCGCTGGAGACTGAATTGAACGCCCTGATCGAGAAGCTCGAGTTTTGAGAGTCGCAGTCCTTGGCTACGGCAGAGTGGCGCGGGCTCTCGCGCGCCTCGTCGCGCGCGAGCGCGGCATCTATCCATTCCGCATCGTGGCGGCGCACACGCTGCGCCACGGCACGGCGTACGACCTGCACGGGCTGCCGGAGGAGCCCGCTTTCGGCCCGCCGGCCAGGAGCGCCGAAGAGTTTCTCGACCGCGCCCGCGCAGAGATCCTCGTCGAGCTGACGACGCTGAACCCGGAAGACGGCGAACCCGCGGCCAGCCACATCCGCGCCGCGTTCGCGCGCGGCATGCACGTGGTGACCGCCAACAAAGGCCCCGTCGCCTGCTGTTACGCCGCGCTGGCGGACGAGGCGCGCCGCGCGGGCGCCGAGTTCCGTTTCGAGTCGTCGGTGATGGACGGCGCGCCCGTGTTCAACCTCGCGCGCCACTGCCTGCCGGGCGCGCGCGTGCTCGGCTTTGCCGGCGTGTTGAACTCGACCACGCAGGTGATTCTCGATGCCATGCGCCGCGGCCTGACCCTGGAAGAGGGCATCGAAGAGGCGCGCCGCCTTGGCGTGACCGAAGCCGATCCGTGGTTCGACGTCGACGGCTGGGACAGCGCCTGCAAAGCGGCGGCGCTGGCCAACGTGCTGATGGATGCGCGGACCACGCCCGCCGCGGTGAACCGCCGCGGCATCGGCCGGCTCACGCCGGAGAAGATCGCCGGAGCGGAGCGCGCGGGCAAGCGCATCGTGCTGGTGAGCCGCGGCAGGCGCACGGCCGCAGGAGTGACGCTGCGGGTGCGCGCGGAGGTGCTCGATTCAACTGACATGCTCGCGCAGGTGCGCGGCACCTCCAACGTGCTCGTCCTGCACACGGACCTGATGGGCGATCTTGGCGTGTTCAGCCTGAACCCGGGGCTGGAACAGACCGCGTACGGCGTGTTCTCGGATCTGGTCGACGTGGCCCGCAGCCTCTGAAACCGGGGACGGTCCTTTTTTCTAGACGCCTTTCTCAATCGGCAGGGCCAGCGGCGGCTCGACCATGAAATCGAGCGCCGCCATCTCGTCAAGGGCCGCGCGCACGCTTGCCTCCGGCGAGCTTTCCAGCGTGATGACGAACGGCAGGTTCTGCTTGTCCTGCCCGGGCAGTTGCAGCACGGCGTCGATGGAAATGGCGTGGCGCGCCAGGATCGTGGACAGGTCGCGGATGATGCCCGGGCGGTCCTTGATGCGGAAACGCAGATACCACGGGCGCACCTGCCGGCCGATGGGCAGCGGCTCGGCCTCTTCGAGCGCTCGCGCGGCGAACGGCGGCACGCGGTGCGCGGGCGCGGGGCGCAGCTCGCGCGCCACGCGCATCAGGTCGCTGACCACGGCGACGCCGGTCGGCAGCGGTCCCGCGCCGCGGCCATAGTAGAACGTGTCGGCGCCGTAGGCGCCGCGCACCCATACGGCGTTGTAGGCGCCCCGCACGCCGGCCATGATCGTGATCAACGGCAGCAGCGACGGGCGCACGCTGACGAACAGTCCTTCGGGCTCGCGCCTGGCGGCGCACAGCAGGCGGATGGTGCAACCGAGCTGCCGCGCGTACTCGAAATCGATCGGCGAGATGCGCCGGATGCCCTCGGTGGGAATCGAAGCGGGCTGGAGCCGCACGCCGAAGGCGAGCGAAGCCAGCAGCGCGAGCTTCGAGCGCGCGTCGTAGCCGTCCACATCGGCCGCGGGATCGGCTTCGGCGTAACCGAGACGCTGCGCTTCGGCGAGGACATCGCCGAACGGGGCGCCATGCTGCTCGATTTCGGTGAGGATGTAGTTGCTGGTGCCGTTGAGAATGCCGAACAGCGCCTCCACGCGGTCGCCGGCGATGCCCTCGCGCAGCACGGCATGGATCGGGATGCCGCCGCAGACGCTCGCCTCCATGGCGAGCGCGGCGCCGCGGGCTTCGGCTTTTTGCCAGAGCTCGGCGCCGCGCAGCGCGACCAGCTCCTTGTTCGCCGTCACCACGCTCTTGCCGGCATCGAGAGCGGCCTCAACGATTTCGGCGGCAACGCCTGTGCCGCCGACCAGTTCGGCGACGATCTCGACTTCCGGGTGCGCCACCACTTCGCGCCAGTCGCTGGTCACGAGCGCGGGCGCAAGCCCGGCGGGCAGCCGCCTGGCCGCGGGATTGCGGCTGCACACGGCGGCGACGCGCAGGCCGAAGCCGAGTTTTCGGGCGATTTCCGCCGCATTTTCGGCGAGAATGGTAAGTGTTCCCCCTCCCACATTGCCGAGGCCGATGATGCCGATGCCCACGTCCTTCATCAGAGTTCAGTCTAGCAGGCGTCTGCTGGCGCCCCTGTTCGCTCTGGCCGCAGCTCTGGGGGCGCAGCAATTGCCCGCGCCGCCGCCCGAGCGGGAGCAGCCGAAGCGGCTGCCCGACGGGCGGCTGTGGTCGGAAGCCGTCATCAAGGCCAACTACGAGTCGAACGTCAAAGACATCGAGCGCATGCGCAAGATCCTGGACGCGGTGCAAGAGGAGATGGAACAGACGAAAGGCCATGTTCTTTCGATCAAGGCTTTGAAAGACCTGGAAGAACTCGAGCGTCTGGCGAAGCGGGTGCGGGACCGCATGCGGCGGCACTGAAATTAGTACACTGAACTCCGATGAGCGCTACCCGCGAGAAAGCCCAATTGATGAGCGCCTCCGAGATGGACCGCACGCTGGTGCGGCTGGCGCATGAAGTGCTCGAGAAGACCGCCGATCCCGCCAATCTGGCGTTCATCGGCATCCGGCGGCGCGGCGTGCCGATGGCCGAGCGGCTGGCGCGCAAGATCGAGGCGCTGGAAAACATCAAGATCCCCGTCGGCGCCATTGACATCACGCTGTACCGCGACGATCTGTCGACGATCGGCCCGAAGCCGGTGGTTTCAGCGACGCAGATCGACTTTCCGGTGACGGGCAAGGACGTGATTCTGATGGACGATGTCTTGTACACGGGGCGCACGGTGCGCGCGGCGCTGGATGCGTTGTTCGAGCACGGGCGCCCGGCGCGGGTGCAACTGCTGGTGCTGATCGACCGCGGCCACCGCGAGCTGCCGATCGAGGCGCAGTTTGTCGGGCGCAAGGTGCCGACGTCGTCGCGGGAGATCATCGAGGTGAAGTTCCAGGAGATCGACGGCGTCGAGAAGGTGATGCTGGTGGAGAGAGCCGGCTGAGGAGGCGCGCCATGGGCCGCAGCCTGCTCGGAATCGAAGATCTGGACCGCGCGGAGATCGAGCGGATTCTCGAACGCGCGGTGGCGTTTCAGCCGCACGGTGGCCCCACCTTCGCCAAGGTGAACACTTGCACGGGCATGATGGTGGTGAACGCGTTTTTCGAGAACTCGACGCGGACGCGGTCGAGCTTCGAGATCGCGGCGCACCGGCTGGGGGCCGACACGCTTTCCATCACGGCATCGGGGTCGAGCGTGGCGAAGGGCGAGAGCCTGGTGGACACGCTGAACACTTTGTCGGCGATGCGCCCGTCGGTGATCGTGATGCGGCATCAGGCGTCGGGCGCGCCCCATTTTCTGGCGCGCCACTTGTCGACGCCGATCGTGAACGCAGGCGACGGGACGCACGAACACCCGACGCAGGCGCTGCTGGACGCGCGCACGATTCTGGACCGCTGCGGGCGGCTGGAAGGGCTGCGGGTGGTGATCATCGGCGACATTCTGCACAGCCGGGTGGCGCGGTCGAACATCTTTCTGCTGTCGAAGTTCGGGGCGAGCGTGGCGCTGTGCGGCCCGCCGCCGCTGTTGCCGCGGGAGATGGGGGCGATGGCGCCGGGCGTCGAGATCGAATACGACATGCGGCGCGCGGTGCGCGGGGCGAACGTGATCATGATGCTGCGCGTGCAGCTTGAGCGGATCCATGAGCCGCCGATGCAGGCGGGCGAGTACTTCCGCTTCTACGGGCTGCGGCAGGAGCATGTTGATCTGGCGCACCCGGATGTGATCGTGATGCACCCGGGGCCGATGAACCGCGGCCGCGAGATCTCGTCCGAGGTGGCCGACTCGCAGCGGTCCATGATCCTGAATCAGGTGGAAAACGGCGTGCCGGTGCGCATGGCCGTGCTGGAAAGGGTATTGCTGCCGTGAGGAGATTGCTGATCCGCAATGGCAGGGTGATCTGCCCGGCGACGGGCCGCGACGGCGTGGCGGACGTGCTGATCGAAGACGGACGCATCGCCGCAGTGGGAGAGGAACTGACGGCGCCCGGGGCGGACACTTTGGACGCGGCGGGGCTGGTGGTGGCGCCGGGCTTCATCGACATCCACGTGCATCTGCGCGAGCCGGGCTTCACGCACGCCGAGACGATCGCGACGGGGTCGCGCGCCGCCGCGGCGGGCGGGTTCACGACCGTGTGCTGCATGCCGAACACGAACCCGGTGAACGATTCGGCGACAGTGACGACCTACATCGTGGAGAAGGCGCGGCGGGAGGCCGTGGTGAACGTGTTTCCGATCGGCGCGATCACGAAGGGCAGCGAGGGGGAAGAGCTGGCGGCGATCGGCTCGATGGCGGCGGCGGGGGCGGTGGCGATCAGCGACGACGGGCGCCCGGTGATGAATGCGCGGGTGATGCGGCGGGCGATGGAGACGGCGCGCGCGCTGGACATTCCGGTGATCCAGCATTGCGAGGACCTGAATCTCTCCGCGGGCGGGGACATGCACGAGTGCGCCGACAGCGTGCGGCTGGGGCTGCGCGGGATTCCGGCGGCGGCGGAAGACGTGATGGTGGCGCGGGACATTCTGCTGGCCGAGCTGACCGGGGCGCGGTATCATGTGGCCCACATCTCGACGAAGAACAGCGTGGCGATGGTGGAATTCGCGCGGCGGCGCGGGCTGCCGGTGACCTGCGAAGCCACGCCGCACCACATTGCGCTGCACACGGGGCACATGCGGCCCTACGATTCGAATTACAAGATGAAGCCGCCGCTGCGCGGCCCTGAGCATGCGGACGCCGTGGTGGAAGGGATTGTGCGCGGGGCGGTGGATTGCCTGGCCACCGACCACGCGCCGCACGCGGGCGACGACAAGATGCAGGAGTTCGAGCGCTGCCCGTTCGGCATCATCGGGCTGGAGACGGCGCTGGGCGTGGCGCTGGAAGTGCTGGTGCACTCCGGGCGCATCACGCTGGAGCGGCTGATTGCGCTGTTCACGAGCGAGCCGGCGCGCGTGATCGGGTGGAAGGGCGAGCAGGCGCGCGGGGCGCTGAAGCCCGGATACGCGGGCGACGTCACGGTTTTCCACCCGGAATACCCGTGGACGTATGACGTGAAGAAGTCGCTGTCGAAGAGCGCGAACACGCCGTTCAACGGGCGCACGTTCCGCGGGGGGCCGATTGTGACGGTCGTCGGCGGCGAGATCGCGTGGAAGGCGCCGGGCTTTTGATTTCTGCTGGCGGCCGGCTCAGAGCGGGCGGATGCGGATGTTGCGGAAGGCGATTTCGAAGCCTTCGGCTTCCAGCCCGATGTAGCCTTTGCGGAGGGCGATGCCGGTGACGGTGTTGACCGGCGCGCCGTTGACGGAGAGTGTGACCGTGCCGCCTTCGGCGCGGATCTCGTATTTGTTCCATTCGCCGGCGGGCTTGACGCGGTTTTCGGTCATCTGGTCCCGGAGCGTGAAGCGGGACATTTCGCCATTGACGAGGTTGACGCCGAACAGCCACCCGCCGGCGAGCCCGGTTTGGGCCTGGGTCCAGAGTTCGCCGTAGCGGGAGAGGCGGATGCCGATGCCGGAGTTGTACTTCGTCTCACCCTCTTTCGGGGTGAAGCGCCATTCGAGTTCGAGGACGAAGTCGCCGAACTCCTTGTCGTAGCGGAGCCACTCATGGCCGCCCTGGCCGGTGCAGACGATGGTTTTGGAAGCGGCATCGACCTTCCATTGCGGCGTGGCGCTGGCGGGGCCGACGGGCGGGATGGGGATGCGGGTCCAGCCTGGCACTTCCTTGCCGAGGGGCGTATCCGGGGGCGTGAGGTCGATCCAATCCGAGGCGGCGCAAGAGAGCGCAAACAGGGCGGCGGAGAGCAGAGCTCGAAACAGCATGACGTCCGCCACTGTATCACAGCGCCGCCACGCGGCCGCCGGCGTCACTCAATGCCGAGCCGGTGCTGCATCTCTTCCAGCGTGTGGCCCCTGGTTTCCGGGAACAGGGCCAGCACGACGAAGAATTGCACGGCCATCATGACGGCGAACAGGACGAAGGGGGCGGCGCCGGAGGAGGCGGCGATGACGGGGAAGACGCCGCTGATGACGGCGTTCATGGCCCAGTGGGTGAAGCTGCCGAGGCTTTGGCCTTTGGCGCGGACGCGGGTGGGGAAGATCTCGCTGAGGTAGACCCAGATGACTGCGCCCTGGGAGAAGGCGAAGAAGGCGATGAAGGCGACGAGGAGCCAGACGAGCAGATGCTGGTGGGCGTTGGTGGAGAAGATCCAGGCGACGCCGGCGAGGCTGGCGGCGCAGCCGACGCTGCCAACCAGAAGCATGCTCTTGCGTCCGATTTTGTCGATGACGCTCATGGCGATGATGGTGGCGGCGAGGTTGGTGAAGCCGACGGCGACGGCTTGCAGGTCGCCGCTGACTTTGTCGAAGCCGGCGCGGGCGAAGATGTCGTTGAGGTAATAGAGGATCGCGTTGATGCCGCTCAACTGGTTGAACATGCCGATGGCGATGGCGAGGAAGACGGGGAGGCGGTACTTGCGCTGGAAGAGGGGCTCGTCGGCGTGGCCGTGTTCGGCGTCGATGGAGGCGACGATCTCGGCAAGTTCTTTCTCCCACTCGGGCTCGCCGTTGGCGCGGAGAACGTCGCCGGCTTCGGAGACGCGCTGTTTCTTGACGAGCCAGCGCGGGCTCTCCGGGATGGTGTAGAGCATGAGCAGGAAGAGGGCGGCCGGGGCGGCGGCGACGCCGAGTTTCCAGCGCCATTCGGCATCGCCGAAGCCGGCGAGGCCGATGAGATAGTTCGAGAAATAGGCCAGCAGAATGCCGAACACGATGTTGAACTGGAAGAAGCCGACGAGGCGGCCGCGCCAGCGGGCCGGGGCGATTTCGGCGATATACATGGGGCCGAGCACGGAGGAGCCGCCGATGGCGAGGCCGGCGAGGAAGCGGGAGACGACGAAAGAGGTCCAGTTCCAGGCCAAGGCGCAGCCAAGCGCGGAGAGGAAGTAGAAGACGGCGAGCAGGCGGAGACTGGCGCGGCGCCCGTGGCGGTCGCCCGGGATGCCGGCGAACATGGCGCCGATGATGGTGCCGTAGAGGGCGCTGGCGACGGTGAAGCCGAGCATGCCGGGGGAGAGGGCGAAGAGCTGCTGGAGGGCGCTGGTGGCGCCGGCGATGACGGCTGTGTCGAAACCGAACAGCAGCCCGCCCAAAGCGGCGACGACCGTGGACTTGAGGAGGGTGGCGTTGAGGCGCATGGGGTTGAACCGAATCAGGGGCAAATCTATCACTGCGGGGCGGTCCGGGGCAAGGGCAGCGGGGCGGGCAGGCAGCGGATTACATCTGTAATCAATTGATAGTACGTGACTTGTTAGATCTTCGGTTCGTTTCGTAATCTCGGAGTTGCCGAACACCGCGGGCGGACGGATGGGGGCGGTGCGGGGTGCAGCTCGCAAGCAATTGACGGAGCGGAGGTTGTGGAATCTTCGGTTCGTTCCGTAATTCTGGTTGCGAGCCGGGGCGGGGCGGCAGGGGGCTTTCGCACAGGGGGTTTCTTTGGCTGTAATTATTTGAAAAGAATAGACTTGTGCGATCTTCGGTTCGTTTCGCAATTTCCTGATGAAAGAGGAGGGCGCCGAGGGGGGAGCGGGCCGGGCAGGAGATTCTGAGAGGCGGCGGGTCGACGCGGGGGATGGCCATCGTTCGTGGACTGTCACAGGGGGGGTAGGGCGTTGGCGCGCAGCGGCAGAATTCGATGAAAACAGGACGCGGAAAGGCGGCGGCTGCGGGTGACGGGGCGGCTGGAGTCAGGGCAACGGGTGGAGCCCTTCCCATTGGACGGTCCACTTGCCGTCATCGGGGAAACCCGGCGCGTGGCGATCGGGGGCGCCGTCCCAGCCGGCGGCCATCATGGCGGCGGCGGCGAGCAAGCCGCCGTTGCCGGGCAGGTAGATGGTGAGTCCCGGGCGCTGATAATTGTGGCCGTTGGGGAGGTAGCGGTTTTTGGGAGTGTCCATGAGGAGGAAGTCGATGGCGAGGGAAGGCTCGCCGACGCGGGCGGCGGTCATGGCGGCGAGCGGGTAGTCCCAGCCCCAGGTGTGTTCCCACTGCCAGGAATCGCGGACTTTGAGGAGGGTGCGGCGCATGGTTTCGCGGTCCGCCATGCCGCCGGGGAGGAGGCCGAGCGCGCCGAGGAGGCTGGGATGGTCGCGACGCTTGGAGGCGTCGTGGAATGTGCCGGGGTCGGATTCGGCGTTTCCGTACAGGCCATCGACCACGGGCAGCGGCGAGAGTCCGCGGAGCACGGCGTCCCAGTCTTTGCGGCGGGGCAGCGCGAGGCGCTCGCGCCACCGCTGGGCGGTTTCGAGGCCCCACCGCCAGTATTCCAGCTCAAAGGCCGGGTTGAAGGTGGTGCGCGGCGGGTGCAGCTCCTGGGCGGGGATGAGGGGCGGACCGAGGACGTAGCGGCCGAGTTGAGGGTCAAAACGGGCGAAAGAGGCCATGAAATCGGCGGTTTCCGAGACGAGACCGATCCACTGGCGGAGGAGGCTGTCGTCCTTCCGGACGCGGTACACGAGTTCGAGCAAATGGATGAGGTGGGGCTGCTGCCAGACGAGCAGGGGGCCGATGGCGGAGGGGCTTTCGCGGCCATCGGGGGAGGTCATTTTGGGCCAGCGGAGGCCGCGATAGCCCTGCCGGGCCGCAGTTTGGCGCGCGAGCGGCGCGATGCGGCGGTACCAGGCGAGGCTCTTTTCGAGCAATTCCGGTTGGCCCCAAAGGGAAAAATGCGCGGCATGCCACCAATGCATTTCGAGGTGAAATTTGCCGTACCAACTGTTGAAAGCGAGGCCGGTTTCCTGCGGCGGCGTCGATCCGGAGCAATGGACGGCGGTGAGATAGCGGGACAGGACGATGCGGCGCTCGAGTTCGCGGGCGCGCGGATCCGCGCTCCGGGAGAGGTCTATGGCGCCGCCGGACTGCCAGAAATGCCGCCAGTATGTGTGCGCCGCTTTTTCGGTTTCGAAAAAAGAACGGACCGGGATGCGTGCCGATATATGGGAAAAATGGACAAGCAATTCTGCTTCGTTTCCCGGGAATTCCAGCACCCATTCATGCCTGTCGACGCGGCGGGGCCTGCCGCCGGCGGACCCTTGCAGGCGGACGAAATAGCGGTCCGCGTCGAGCCGTCGCTCGAGCGAGAGGGCGGCGGCGGATTGGGCGAGGAGGCGGGTGTGGTGCTTGTCGGGGCTGTCCCAGGCGGCGGGCTCGCCGGTGTGGACGCCGCTGCCGTAGGGGAATTCGATGCGGATGGCGATGGGGCGGCCGGAAGCGCCGGCGCGGGTGACTCGGACGGCAAGGAGATCCAGCGAGGGGTGGACGCAGGTGCGGACCTGGTACTGTTCGCCCTGGTAGCGGAAGCGGCTATCGAGGATGCCGGTCCAGAGGTCGAGGCGCTGCTCGACGTCTTCGAGTTCGGTGATGGCTGCGGGCCGGCCGTCGTGTTCGAGGACGAAGCCGATGCGGGCGAGGCCGAGGCGGTGGGGGTTCTGGCGGAGCCACTCCGCGGCGGGCGTGCGAATGTTGGTGGGGTATGGCACGGGGCGTCCGGCGGTGTCGTAGTTCTCGAAGGTCTGTTCAAGGCGGTAGCGGTCTGGATAGGGGAAGGAGTGCCATGCCCATTGAGAAAGGGTCGCGAGGGGGATGGACTCGCGGTAGAAGGCGGGGAAGGTTTGCAGTCCGGTAATGTCGGCGGTGAAGGCGAACTCGCCGTTGCCGAGAGTGAGGGGGGACCATGGGTCGGCGTGACGGACGACCGGGTTGTGGCGTGTGACGAGCGCCTGGCGGTGGATGGGCTGGGCGGAAATCGCTGGCAGGAGGGCCAAGAAGAGCCACCGGGCGGCGGTAAAAGGCATACCGTGCCCATGATGCCACGGCGAGGGTTGGCGGAGGAGCAGCGCGGGGACACGAATGCCGCCCCGGGCTGGAGCGGCATTCGCGAAGTGCTTCGGCTAGGCGAGATTGTTATTGAGCCGGGCCGATGGGGATGACCGAGGGCTGGCCGTAGAAGGCCTGGCCGCCGGACGCCGGAGCAGCGACCAAGCCGAGCGGGCGGTCGCCGAGCGCGGCATTGTCAGGGATCTTGAAGAAGATCTCGTAGATGCCGAACAGGTTTTCGGCCAGCTTGGCGTCGACGACTTCGACGCCGGCGTTGTCAATGCCGACGGCGACCGTGGCCGTCACCTTCTGGTCGGGGCGGCCGACGCGGTTGGTTTCGGCCAAGGGCGTGGCCTGGCCGAGGCCGATGGCGTACATGCGGACGGTTTCGCCGCGGCGGGCCGGGGTGGCTTTGGTCACCAACAGGCCGTCGGAGCGGATGACGATGGCGGCGCGGCGGCCGTCGACGGTGTCTTCGATGATGCCCGGGGAGAGAGCGGCGACCGGGAGGTTGACGGATGTGGTGATGCCGTCAACGCTCACGCGGGCCTCCACATTGGCGCCGCTGATTTCGTAGGGCACCTGGATCAGGGCGGATTCGGTCTGGCCTTCGCGGGCGATCCAATAGATGGGCGCGAAGTAGGAGTTGCCGGCGGAGCGGAACTCGACGATGAGGCCGCGGAGTTCGATGGGGAGGCGGCCGGCGAAGATGTTGGCGACGGCAAGGTTCGGCACGTTCTTGGCGATGCCCGAGCCGGTGAGCAGGACGAGCAGGCCGGGGGAAACGCTGCCAGCCACGCCTGTGGCGTAGTTGCGGAAGCTGGAGGCGGTGATCGACGGCCCGGGAATGACCGAGCTGAGGCTGAAGCTGACCGGGCTGAGGCCGGAGACGGAGGCGGTGACGATGATCGTGCCGGGCGTGCTGCCGGCGGTGACCCCCACCTGCGTCTGGCCATTGGTTCCAGTGGTGGTGGAATTGGCGCTGAGGGTGCCCGGGCCGGAGATGCTCCAGGAGACGGGGACGCCCGTGAGCGGGTTGTTTTGGGCATCCACGACACGGACGACGAGAGGCGCCGGGAAGGCAGTCCCGATGGGGATGCCGGTCTGGTTGTCCCCGGAGACTTTCTGCAGCGTTGTGGCGGTGGACTCGACGGTGACGGTGAAAGTGGTGGTCAGGTCGCCGGCGCGGACAGTGACCTGGAAAGTGCCAGCGATGTTGCCGAGCCGAACGCGCGTGGTGACCTCGCCGGCGCTGTTGGCGGTGGAGACGGTATCAAAGAGGGTGAGGGCGTTGGGGTTGGAGGCGCTCCAGACGACCTGAGTGCCGGGCAGCGGATTGCCGCCGGCGTCCACGATCTGGGCGACGAGGACGCGAGGCAGGGTGGTTCCGGTTTTGCCGGTCTGGTTGTCGCCGGAGATGATGAGCGGAGGAACCGGTTCGCCCGGGAGCACGTTGAGG